>Ga0207646_10002175_pt1 | contig 23385 bp, 19 predicted proteins | sample KBSK5502metaG_FD_184343 | JGI IMG/M metagenome (GOLD analysis project Ga0207646, IMG submission 184343) | Corn, switchgrass and miscanthus rhizosphere microbial communities from Kellogg Biological Station, Michigan, USA - KBS K5-50-2 metaG... | ecosystem: Host-associated > Plants > Roots >... | reverse complement strand
CCGAAGCGCAACCCTTCAAAGCCCTGGTGAGTAGCAACAAACTCTTTTTACTAGTACATTGACCCAAGCGTCATCGTTCGGAGATAATCAATGGCCACCTCCACACCGCCACCATACTTTCCGCAGAGTTCGTTATCGCCGCCCGACGAAAAGCGCTATCGAAGGTTCAAACTGGCCGTAGTCGGGGTTGCCGCTTTCTTGCTGTTTATTATTGGCGGTGTCGTTATCGGCGCGGTGTATTTGCTGAAGTGGTTGTTCTGAGTCGCGTGGATCACAAGGTAAAAGCGCGAACCGCGCTTGACACAAGTATCCACTGGCAATTATAGTTTCCCGTTTCGGACTTCGGTCTGATTTCCCCACGTGCAACGCTGCAACTGGTTCTGTCGGTGCGGAGGCGTTGCCCGGCTTGCGTCTTACGACGCTTTGCCGTTTGACATTATTGTGGCGTAAGGGCTCGTACTGGTGATGAAAGTCGTCCAGAATGAGCGCGCTTAGAACGAAACCACTCGCTTCGTGCGACGCTACAGAAAAGTTTCGGCTCCAGGGAAGCCATGATCCGCGCCCGCCTCCAAGCGAAGTCAGAACGTCCCTAAACCAGAATTACTAGCAGGGCAGTTGCCTGCGCTGACTGCCGGACTTGTTCCGGAAAGAGGCAGGTGCCGGCCCTTGTGCGCTTGCCCTCTGATCTTTGCCCGCTAATTAAAGGGCGCGCAGTTCGCAGTCAAAGGAAGACGATGCCGACAATTAATCAACTGGTCCGCAAAGGTCGTCAACGCGTTAAGTACAAGACGGCCAGCCCGGCGCTACAAAGCTCGCCGCAAAAACGCGGGGTGTGCACTCGTGTTTACACGCAGACGCCTAAGAAGCCGAACTCGGCACTGCGCAAAGTTGCCCGCGTGCGTCTGACCAACGGCATCGAAGTGACCACCTATATTCCCGGCGTCGGCCATAACTTGCAGGAACACTCGATTGTCTTGATTCGCGGAGGGCGCGTGAAGGATCTTCCGGGAGTTCGTTATCACGTTATTCGCGGCACGCTGGATTCAGTCGGCGTTGCTGATCGTAAGAAGAGCCGCTCGAAGTACGGCGCCAAACGTCCGAAAGGAGGCGCGAAGTAAGTAAATGCCCAGACGAAGAGTTGCGGAGAGACGCGCGGTGCTGCCGGATCCGGTTTACAACAGCGCCCTGGTGACCAAGTTCATCAACGGCATCATGTGGGGTGGCAAGCGTTCGAAGGCTGAGAAAACCTTCTACGACGCCTTGCTGCAGGTGGGTGATAAGGCCGGCGATGAGCCTTTGAAGGTTTTCAAGCGCGCGATCGAGAATGTTCGGCCGACCGTTGAAGTTAAATCGCGGCGCGTGGGCGGATCAACCTACCAGGTGCCGGTGGAAGTTCACCAGGAACGACGCGGGGCGCTGGCAATTCGTTGGATTGTCGCCTATGCCCGCGGCCGGGGCGAGAAAACGATGACCGATCGTTTAGCGGGCGAGTTGCTCGACGCCGCGAACAATCGCGGCAATGCAGTAAAGAAAAAGGAAGATACGCATCGCATGGCCGATGCTAATAAGGCGTTCGCGCATTATAAGTGGTAATGGCTAAGTACGACCTCAACACATTCAGGAATATCGGCATCATGGCGCACATTGATGCCGGTAAGACCACGACGACCGAACGTGTCCTTTATTACACGGGCGTCTCGCACAAAATCGGCGAGGTGCACGAGGGCACGGCGACGATGGACTGGATGGAGCAGGAACAGGAACGCGGCATCACCATCACCAGTGCGGCCACCACTTGTTTCTGGGAGCGAAACGGCGTCGATCACCGTATCAATATTATCGACACGCCGGGTCACGTCGACTTTACGATGGAAGTCGAACGCAGCCTGCGCGTGTTGGACGGCGCGGTGGCGGTATTCGACGGCGTTGCCGGAGTCGAGCCGCAGTCAGAAACCGTCTGGCGTCAGGCTGACAAATACGGCGTTCCGCGAATTTGCTTTATTAACAAACTCGACCGCGCGGGCGCATCCTTCCAACGCTCGTTTGATTCGATCATTACCCGCCTCGGCGCAAACCCCGTCGCTCTTCAGATTCCAATCGGCATAGAAGATCAGTTCAAAGGCGTCGTCGATCTCATCACTATGAAGGGCCTGATCTGGAACGACGAGAGCAAAGGCGCCGAGTACGTGACGGCTGAGATTCCGGATGAGTTGAAAGAGGAAGCAGCCGCGGCCCGCGAGAGACTGATCGAAGCCGTCGCTACTGTTGACGATCAACTCATGCACAAGTACGTCGAGGGCGAAAAGATTACCGAAGACGAGATTCGCACAGCACTTCGCAAAGGAACTCTCGCGTTGCGGCTCGTGCCCGTCGTCACCGGCTCGGCATTTAAGAATAAGGGAGTGCAGACGCTGTTGGACGCGGTCGTTGATTATCTGCCTTCGCCGCTCGATATTCCTCCGGTCGAGGGAATCAATCCGAAAAACGGTCAAAAAGAAGTGCGCCCAGCGGACGCGAGCGCTCCGTTCAGCGGTTTGGTATTCAAGATCATGGCCGACAAACATCTCGGCCAGCTTTCGTTCGTCCGCATTTATAGCGGGACCATCAAGTCAGGTTCTTACGCCTACAACACAGGCAAGGATACGCGCGAGCGCGTCGGGCGTTTGATGCGCATGCACGCGAACAAGCGCGAAGACACCGAAGAGGCGAGCGCCGGCGAAATCATTGCTATCGGCGGCATGAAGCAGGTAACCACTGGCGACACGATTTGCGACGACAACAAGCCGATCATCCTGGAAAAGATTGAGTTTCCCGCGCCCGTCATTCGTGTGGCCGTCGAGCCCAAGACGCGCGCCGATCAGGATAAGCTGGGTGTGGCCCTGGGGCGGCTGGCGCAGGAAGATCCTTCTTTTAATGTTTCGACCGACCAGGAAACCGGTCAGACGATCATCGCGGGCATGGGCGAGCTGCACCTGGAGATTATCGTCGATCGTATGAAACGCGAGTTCGGGGTGGAAGCGAATGTAGGCAAGCCACAGGTCGCTTACCGTGAGACGATTACGCAGGCGGCGCCCGGTAAAGAAATTTTCAAGAAGCAGACCGGCGGCCGTGGCCAGTACGCGCATGTTGAGTTGGAGATCGAGCCCGCACCGGGCGAAGGTTTCGTTTTCGAGAACGAGATCAAGGGCGGGGCAATTCCGCGCGAGTTCATTAAGCCAACCGAACAGGGCATTCACGATGCTATGGAACGCGGTTATCTCGCCGGCTATGACATGGTCGACATCAGGGTCCGTCTGGTCGATGGCGGCTTTCACGAAGTTGATTCGGACGAGCGCGCTTTCATTATCGCCGGCTCGCTCGCATTTCAGGATGCGGTGAAGAAGGCTAAGCCGGTTCTGCTCGAACCTATCATGCGGGTTGAAGTAGTGACCCCTGAAGAGTATGTCGGGGCCGTCAATGGAGACCTCAGCCGGCGGCGCGGGCACTTTGAAAAGACCGAGCTGCGGCCCGGCGGTGTACAAGTGATCACTGCGTACGTGCCCTTGTCTGACATGTTCGGATATACCACGGACCTGCGTTCAGCCACGCAGGGCCGGGCTACTTCGACGATGCATTTTGAGCGCTATGACCAGGCGCCCAAGCACGTTGCCGAAGAAGTAATCGCGAAAGTGCAAGGCGTAGCAAAATAGTTTTCTTCAGTGGCGGGCATGTCCCGCTTTTATTGTGAGGAAGAGACAAAGATGAGCAAAGAGAAATTTGATCGCAGCAAGCCGCACGTGAACATCGGGACGATAGGACACGTGGACCACGGCAAGACGACGTTGACGGCGGCCATCACCAAGGTTTTGGGGAAGACCAATCCGAAAGTGCAGTTTGTGGCTTTCGATCAGATCGACAAGGCGCCGGAAGAGAAAGCCCGCGGCATCACGATCGCCACGGCGCACGTGGAGTACGAGACCAAGAACCGGCATTACGCGCACGTGGACTGTCCGGGTCACGCGGATTACGTGAAGAACATGATCACGGGGGCGGCGCAGATGGACGGGGCGATCCTGGTGGTGGCGGCTACCGACGGGCCGATGCCGCAGACGCGGGAACATATTCTGCTGGCTCGGCAGGTGGGGGTGCCGGCGATGGTGGTAGCTTTGAATAAAGTCGACGCAGTGGACGATCCGGAGTTGCTGGAACTGGTGGAGCTGGAAGTAAGAGAGCTGTTAAGCCAATACGAGTTTCCGGGCGACGATATTCCGGTAGTGAAGGTATCGGCGTTGAAAGCTCTGGAGGGCGACGAGCAGTGGGAGAAGACGGTGCTGGAGTTGATGGATGCAGTTGACTCTTACATTCCGACACCGGCGCGCGACATTGAGAAACCCTTCCTGATGCCGGTCGAGGACATCTTCACGATTCAGGGCCGCGGCACGGTGGCGACGGGCAGAGTCGAACGTGGCAAGGTGAAGGTCAACGAGACGGTAGAGGTGGTGGGCATCCGGCCGACGCTGAAGACGGTGGTAACGGGCGTGGAGATGTTCAAGAAGCTTTTGGATGAAGGGGTGGCCGGGGACAACGTTGGACTGCTGCTAAGAGGAGTGGAGCGAAAGGACATTGAACGGGGGCAGGTAATCTCAAAGCCGGGATCGATTACGCCGCACACGAAGTTCAAGGCGGAAGCGTACGTGCTGACGAAGGAAGAAGGGGGGCGGCACACGCCGTTCTTTACGGGGTATCGGCCGCAGTTTTACTTTAGAACCACGGATGTGACCGGGGTGGCGAATCTGCCGAGCGGGGTGGAGATGGTGATGCCTGGCGACAACGTGGAGATGAACATCGAGCTGATCGCGCCGATAGCGATGGAGAAAGGTTTGCGCTTCGCGATTCGGGAAGGCGGCCGCACCGTTGGCGCCGGAACGGTCTCGGAAGTGGTGGAATAGGGTCACTGTGATCTCAGATTTCAAATTTGAGATTTGAAATTTGAGAGATTCGAGATCTCAAAGCAGAAGGATTTTTGAAGTTGGAGACTTGATTTATGCCGCGCGACAACATCGTACTTCAGTGCACGGACTGCAAAAGCCGCAACTACGTTACGACCAAGAACAAGAAGACAACCACGGATCGTCTGGAGTTCAGTAAATTTTGCCGGCGCTGCCGTAAGCACACGGATCATAAAGAGACCAAGTAACATTTCCGATTGCCAATCGCCGATTCTCAATGGCGTTGGAAGCAGGAAGTAATCGGCAATCGAAAATTGGCAATTGGCAATGTCCGAAGGGGTATAGTGTCAACGGTTAGCACGTCGGTCTCCAAAACCGAAAGTCCGGGTTCGAATCCTGGTACCCCTGCCAGTCGAATTAGGGAAGAGCTGAGTTACTGAAGTTCGGAAAGCTTAAAAGTGGAAGAAGAGGACGTCGAGTTGGAAACGGAGACTGCGAGCGTCCGAGCGCCAGAGGCGCCCGGCGGAACGCCGCCACCCAGGATCGAGCGCGGGACGCATCCTGGCTCAAGCGGTGATGGCGGTGGTCGTCGCGAAAAACACCGGGCCACGAATGCCGGATTTTTTTCGCGAACCGCACAGTTTCTGCGCGATACCCGCGCCGAAATGCGGCGGGTTTCGTGGCCTACGGCTAACGAGGTAAAGAACACCACGATCATAACCTTGATTGCGGTCATTTTCTTTGCCATTTATCTGTTTGGGGTCGATCGAGTTTGGGCATTTCTAATAGATCACTTAAAAACCTGGCTGGGCGGTTGACGAGAAAGTTTTGCAAATGAATCAGTGGTTCATACTTCACACGTATTCAGGTCACGAGAAGAAGGTTTGCGAAAGCCTGAAAGCTCGGGTGGCGGGGACTGAGCTGGAGAATGCGATCAGCGAGGTGCTGGTGCCCACAGAAACCGTGGTCGAAATGCGCGGCAATAAGCGCGTCGAGTCGTCGCGGATGTTCTATCCCGGCTATGTCCTGGTGCAGATTGAGTGCGACGAGCGCGGCCATATTCCCGACAACGTTTTTCATGCGATTCGCTCGACACCGAAGGTGACGGGATTTGTGGGCGGGCAAAATCCGACGCCGCTGACGCCTCAGGAGGTCGATCAGATCGTTCATCACGTGGCCGAGGCGGCGGAAAAACCCAAGCCGAAGTTTTCTTATGCGGCGGGTGAAACAGTACGCATCAAGTCGGGCCCGTTCCAAAGTTTCACCGGCAAGGTCGAAGAGGTTAACGAGGACAAGTCGACGTTGAAAGTCACGGTGACGATCTTCGGGCGCTCGACGCCCGTCGAGTTGAATTTTCTGGATGTCGAGAAAGTAACGTTTACGGAAGAAGAATAATGGCAAAGAAGATTACAGGTTATATCAAGCTGCAGGTTCCGGCAGGCAAGGCCAATCCGGCGCCGCCGATCGGCCCCGCGTTGGGGCAGCACGGCGTCAATATTATGGAATTCTGCAAGGCGTTCAATGCCAAGACCGCGCAGATGGATCCGGACATGAAGATTCCGGTCGTGATCACGGTCTTTGCGGATCGGTCGTTCACTTTTGAAACGAAAACGCCGCCGGCCGCCGATCTGTTAAAGAAAGCAGCGGGAATAGCAAAGGGTTCTGGCAATCCCAAGAAAGAAAAGATCGGGAAGATTTCCCGGGCCAAGTTGGAAGAGATCGCCAAAACCAAGATGCCTGATCTGAATACCACCAATCTGCAGAGCGCGATTCGAACTATTGAAGGTACCGCCAGGCAGATGGGTCTTACCGTTGAAGGTTAGTCACCTTTCACGGTTCAAAGAGGGAGAGCTAACTGCTCGTTTGCACCTCAGGAGTTAGGAAATGAAAAAGCACGGAAAAAAATATCGCGCCGCCGCTGAGAAAATCGAGGACGGGCGCAAGTACAGCCTGGAAGAGGCTGTCAAGATACTTAAAGAGATTGCCTTCGCAAGATTTGACGAGACAGTTGAGCTGACTATGTGGTTGGGTGTCGATCCCCGCAAAGCCGATCAGCTGGTGCGCGGCACACTCGTCTTGCCGCACGGCCTGGGCCGCTCCAAGACGGTCCTGGTGATCGCGCAGGGCGAGAAAATCAAGGAAGCCGAGGAAGCCGGGGCTGATTTTGTCGGCGGCGAAGACATGGTCACTAAAATCAAAGGCGGATGGTTGGACTTTGATGCCGTGGTGGCGACGCCCGACATGATGCGTTTAGTCGGCGGACTCGGAAAAGTACTCGGGCCGCGCGGACTGATGCCGAATCCTAAAACCGGCACAGTAACCTTTGACGTAAAGACTGCGGTCAGGGAAACCAAAGCCGGCAAAGTGGAATATCGTGTCGATAAGACCGGAGTCATTCACACCGCGGTGGGCAAAGTCTCGTTCGACGAGAACAAAATTGCTGAGAACACGCGCGCTTTGATTGAAGCCGTGGTCAAGGCGAAACCTTCGACCGCCAAGGGCAAGTACATGAAGAAGGTTAATATCGCCTGCACCATGAGCCCGGGCGTGCTGCTGGACGAGGCGGCGTTTGTCAAATAAGTGAGGAGTTAGGAATGAAGAACCGCGAACAAAAACAGAAAGACCTCGACGCCCTCGCTGAGCAATTTAAGAACGCCAACGCGGCGATGCTGGTGAGCTTTAACAAAATGACCGTTGCCAAGGACCAGGAACTGCGGCGACAACTGCACGAGGCAGGCGTCACTTATTCAGTTGTTAAGAACACTCTGGCGCGGAAGGCCGCGGCCGGTACGCCGCTCGAGCCGATGAGCGATCAGTTCAAAGGCGTGACCGCGGTGGCGCTCAGTACCAGCGATCCCGTGGGCTTGTCGAAAGCCATCGCCAAATTCGGCAAGGCGAACCCGGATATCTTCAGCTTTAAAGTGGGCCTGGTCGAAGGCAAGGTCGTCGAACTCAGGGAAGTCGAATCGATAGCAAGTCTGCCTTCGCGCGAGGAGTTGATTTCCAAGGTCCTGTTCCTGATTAATTGCCAGGCGCAACGTCTGGTCACTGTACTGCAGGCGGTGCCGCGCAATCTGGCGATAGTCACGGAACAAGTGCGCGCGCAAAAAGAAGCGCAGGGCGCATAAGAAATTTCGCATTGCGAAATTCGAATTGCGGATTTCGAATTTCGACAATTGAGGGTTGCCGATAACGAGAGCCAATAAGGATTCGAAATTCGCAATCCGAAATCCGCATTTCGAAATCCTTATAACGGCCGTCGTGCTTTGTCAGTGGACGGCCATGGAGATGGCGAGCGCAGCGGAGATGCAAACCGCTGGGGCCGCCGATGAAAACAGCAGACTTAACGCTTTGCTGAGAACGAACGCAGGAGAATTTGATTCATCATGTCCGATAAATTGCAGGGAATCGTCGATCAGATAAAGGAATTGACGTTGCTTGAGGCGTCCCAGTTGGTAAAGCTCATGGAAGAGACCTTCGGGGTCTCGGCTGCGGCTGCTGCGATGGCAGCGCCTGCCGCTGCGACGGGCGGAGGCGAGACTGCTGCCGAGGCTGAAGAAAAGACCGAGTTCGATGTCATTCTTCAGGCCATCGGCGGTAATAAGATCAATGTGATCAAGGTCGTCCGCGAGGTAACTGCGCTTGGCCTGAAGGAAGCCAAGGATCTGGTCGAGGCGGCGCCGAAAGCAGTAAAAGAAGGCGTCTCTAAAGAAGAAGCGGATACCATCAGACAGAAACTGGCGGACGCAGGAGCAACCGTCGAAGTTAAATAATTAGGTTTCAGATGCGGGGTGTCAGGTGTCGGCTGCGTCGGTCGACATCTGACTCTCGATCCTTGAGATCTTGCCACTGGGCTTTGACGGCTTGACCTTTCAATCCTGAGTGGTTAACTTAGGGGAGTATTGAGGCGCTGGCGTTACTCCCGGAAAATCTGGAAGCATGGAAGTCGCTTTTCATTACTGAAGCGGTTGGGGCATGGTGCGCTCTGACCGCGCATACGTCTGTTTAGAGCGACCATCTGCCGGTTTCTTTGGGGTCCGGCGTGGTTGACCAAGTAATTATGGCCTCGCTTGCGAGGCGTAACCGAAACGATAGGGAACATTCATGGCTGCGAACTTGCTTGAGACGGTGAACACAGGATTGGGGCGGCGCACGAGCCAGGCCCCGGAACGTCAGGATTTTTCCAAAATCAAGACGGCGGTGCCAATTCCGAATCTGATCGATATTCAGCGCGAGTCCTATAACCGCTTTTTGCAGATGGACCTGCTCCCCGAAGAGCGAGAGGGCACCGGATTACAATCGGTGTTCAAGTCGGTCTTTCCCATCTCGGACTTTCGCGAGACGGCCACGCTCGACTTTGTCGAGTATCACATCGGAAACTGGCAGTGCAAATGCGGCAATTTGGAAGGACTGAAATACCTGCGCTCGGCGTGCAAGAATTGCAGCGCCAGTATCAAGGTGGATCCGCTGCGTCCCGGCGAAACCCTCTGTCACGTCTGTGGCACTTTCAATTCGGTCCGCCCCGAACTCTGCCCGAACTGCGGAGAGCCGGTCGGGCTCAAACACAAGCACGATCAGCAGGAGTGTCAGGAGCGCGGCATGAGTTACAGCGTGCCGCTGAAGGTCAAGATTCGTCTCACCGTTTACGACAAAGACCCGGACACTAACGTCAAATCGATTCGGGACATAAAGGAAGAAGAAGTTTTCTTTGGGGAAATTCCTTTAATGACCGACAACGGCACCTTTATTATCAACGGCACCGAACGGGTCATTGTCTCGCAGCTTCATCGATCGCCGGGGGTCTTCTTCAAACGCGGACAGATTTTCATCGCCAAGATCATTCCCTACCGCGGTTCCTGGGTTGAGTTCGAATACGATCAAAAGAACCTGCTCTATGTGCGCGTAGGCAAGCGCAAGTTCCTGGCGACAATCTTTCTGCGGGCTTTGGGTGTATGGCTGAACACGAATCTGAAGAATAAGACTTTCGGCGGCGATGGCCAGCTCGAAGAGTTGGTAAAGACTGCCGTGTTCAGCGACGAAGATTTGCTGCGCGCCTTTTACGTAGTCGACGAAGTGAACGTCGAAGACGGGCGTTTGATGGTTCAGGTGCCGGAATCAGGCAAGACGAACCTGGTGGGAATGAAGGTTGATTTCGACATCAAGGGTCGCGGTCCCGATCCCATCGTCCGCAAAGGAAAGGAAATCACCCGCACCTCGCTGGAGGGCCTGCGCAAAGCCAACATTGGCGAAGTTGAAATCGAGCCTGCTCAATTTGAGGGGGTCTATGCCGTCGCCGACGTTGTCAACACCGAAACCGGCGAAGTGATTCTGGAGGCAAACAACGAAATCACGCCCAGCAAGCTTCAGGAAATCAGCGAAAGCGGAGTGAAGAGTTTTTCAGTCTTCTTCCCTGAAAGCGATGACGTCGGCGTCGTGATCTCTCAGACCTTGAAGAAAGATACGATCAGCAAGCCGGTTGACGCCTTGCTCGAGATTTATCGCAAGATGCGTCCGGGCGATCCGCCGACAGTCCAGACTGCCTATCGTTTGCTGGAAGGCATGTTCTTCGATCCGCGCAAGTTCGACTTTTCGCGGGTTGGCCGTCTCAAGTTCAATATCAAGATGGGCAAGCCGGAGATGTTGCGGATGGAAGATCCGCTACTGGCGGCCGGCGACTTCTTTGAAGTCGTGTCGTACGTCCTGAAGATGCGCAAGAACCCGGTCGACGACGAGAAGAAACCCATCTATCAGGCTGATGATATCGATCACCTCGGCAATCGCCGGGTGCGGGCCGTCGGCGAGTTGCTGGAAAACCAGTTTCGCATCGGGCTGGAGCGCATGGAACGCGCGATCAAAGAAAAGATGTCGATCCATCAGGAAATGCAGACGACCATGCCGCGCGATCTCATTAACGCCAAGCCGGTCACGGCCGCGGTGCGCGAGTTCTTCGGATCGTCGCAGTTGTCTCAGTTCATGGATCAGACCAATCCGCTTTCCGAGATCACGCACAAGCGGCGCCTGTCGGCGCTGGGACCAGGCGGTCTGAGCCGCGAGCGCGCTGGATTCGAAGTGCGCGACGTACACCCGACCCACTATGGGCGTATCTGTCCCATCGAGACGCCTGAAGGTCCGAACATCGGATTGATTTCGTCTCTGTCATGTTATGCGCGCATCAATCCATTCGGTTTTATCGAATCGCCATACCGCAAGGTTGTCAATGGCGTCGTGACTGAGTTTGTGCGCGTCATCAACGGCGGCGATACAAAGTTCAAGCCCAACGATCACGTGCCGCACGACGACGTCGACAAAGCCAACAAGCGCGTCAGCGCCAGTGGTGAAAAAGCGAGCTTTGAGCCGTTCCCGTTTTATCTGACCGCCTGGGAAGAGGATAAGCACGTCGTCGGTCAGGCCAACATCGAGTTGGACGAGAACGGTTACATAGTTAACGAGCGGAACGCCGCGCGAAAGGCCGGCGAGTTTATTCTGGCCCAGCGTGACGAGATCGAATTCGTCGACGTGTCGCCGAAGCAACTGGTTTCCGTGGCCGCGTCTTTGATTCCGTTCCTGGAAAACGATGACGCGAACCGTGCCCTGATGGGTTCGAACATGCAGCGCCAGTCGGTGCCTTTGCTGCGCGCCGAAGCACCCTACATCGGCACCGGCATGGAAAACGTGACTGCCCGCGACTCAGGCGCGGTGGTAATCGCGAAACGCGATGGCGTGGTCGACTACACTGACTCCGAGCGCATCATCGTCAAAGCCGATCACAATGTGGACGGCACGATCTCGCGCGAAGTGACGGCGGACATCTACACGCTGATCAAGTTCAAGCGTTCGAACCAGAATACCTGCATTAACCAACGCCCAATCGTGCACGTGGGAGAGCGCGTCGCGAAAGGTCAAGTGATCGCTGACGGGCCCTGCACCGATCGCGGCGAGCTGGCGCTGGGCCGCAACGTCCTGGTCGCCTTCATGCCGTGGCGCGGCTATAACTTTGAAGACGCGATCCTGGTTTCTGAGCGGCTGGTTAAAGAGGATTACTACACTTCGATTCACATCGAGGAACTCGAGATCGAAGCGCGGGACACGAAACTGGGGCCGGAAGAAATCACCCGCGACATTCCGAACGTCGGCGAAAATATGCTGCGCGATCTGGACGAGAGCGGCATCATTCGCATCGGCGCCCAGGTCAAGCCCGGGTCGATCCTGGTCGGCAAAGTCACGCCCAAGGGCGAGACGCAACTAACCGCGGAAGAAAAGCTGCTGCGCGCAATCTTTGGTGAGAAAGCCGCGGACGTTAAAGACGCTTCGCTGGTTTCGCCGCCGGGAATCGACGGCACGGTGGTGGATGTTCAGGTCTTTACCCGCAAAGGTCAGGAAAAAGACCAGCGTTCGCTCTCGATCGAAGAGGGCGAAGAAGAGCGTCTGCGGCGCGACCTGGAAGATGAAATTCGCATCTTGCACGAGCAGCGCGACGAGCGGATTTACGAACTGTTCGAAGGCCGCAAGCTTTCGCACGACCTGACCGCCAATCGCGAGGTGGTGATTCCCAAAGGCGAGCCGATTACGCGCGAGATGCTTAAAGCGGTCGAACCCAAAGCGCTGCGCAAAGCTCAGGTCGCCGGCTCGCGCGTCGATGCGACTGCCGAAGTTAAAGAGTACGAGGATCGGACGGAGCGGCAGATCAAGATTCTTTCGGATATTTACGAAGAGAAGATTGCCAAGCTGCGACAGGGCGACGAGCTTTCACCGGGCGTGATCAAGATGGTGAAGGTCTTCATTGCCATGAAGCGAAAACTTTCGGTGGGTGACAAAATGGCGGGCCGCCACGGCAACAAGGGCGTTATTGCCCGCATCCTGCCGGAGGAGGACATGCCCTACCTGCCCGACGGCACTCCAGTTGAGATCGTTTTGAATCCTCTGGGGGTCCCGTCGCGCATGAACGTGGGTCAGATTCTCGAGACGCACCTCGGCTGGGCCGCGCGCGTCCTGGGTCTCTATTTCGCGACGCCGGTTTTCGACGGCGCGACCGAGAAAGAGATTAAGCAGAAGCTGGGCGAGGCGGGCGCTCGCGCCCGCGAACTCGGACTTCCCGAGATTGTTAACGAGTCGGGCAAGGCGATCTTGTATGACGGGCTCAGCGGGGACGCTTTTGAACAGAAGGTTACGGTCGGCTACATCTATATGCTGAAGCTTTCGCATCTGGTCGACGATAAGATTCACGCCCGCTCGATTGGGCCGTACTCGCTGATCACGCAGCAACCGCTGGGAGGCAAGGCGCAGTTCGGCGGACAGCGCTTCGGTGAAATGGAAGTGTGGGCCCTGGAAGCTTACGGCGCCGCGCACATCCTGCAGGAATTGTTGACGGCTAAATCGGACGACGTCGCGGGACGGTCAAAGATTTATGAGGCGATCGTCAAGGGCGAAGCGGATTTCGATCCGGGCTTGCCGGAGTCATTCAACGTGCTGGTGCGCGAGCTGCAATCGCTTTGCCTCGACGTTGAGCTGGTGCAAAAGAACGGCGAAGCTGACGAGCCGATTGCGGAACCGCTGATCACCAGCGGGATATAAGAAATTCGGATTGCGAATTTCGAATTGCGGATTCTCGAAATCCGAATTTGAAACTCGGCGATCCTGAATGTAGATGAGGGTAACTTGAGGACGTAGGATTTCAGGTAGCGGTGGCGAATCGATTCTGCAAATCCGCAATCCGAAATTCGCAATCCGAAATGGAGATAAAACGTGTTTCGATTTCATCAAGAGAAAACGCAACTCGCGCCTGACTTTGAGGCGATTCGCATCTCGCTGGCTTCACCCGAAAAGATCCGTCAGTGGTCGCACGGTGAAGTTACCAAGCCTGAAACGATCAATTACCGCACCTTTAAGCCGGAGCGCGATGGTTTGTTTTGCGCCCGTATCTTCGGGCCCGTCGCCGACTGGGAGTGTCTGTGCGGCAAGTACAAGCGCATGAAGCACCGCGGAGTGATTTGCGACAAGTGCGGCGTCGAGGTTACCCAGGCAAAGGTGCGGCGCGAGCGGCTCGGCCATATCGATCTGGCCAGTCCCTGTTCACACGTTTGGTTCTTCAAAGGCTTGCCGTCGCGCATCGGGCACTTGCTCGATATTCCGCTGCGCGAGCTGGAGAAAGTTCTTTACTTCGAATCTTACATCGTGATCGATCCCGGCGATGTTAAAGAACTAAAGGAACGTGAGCTGCTGACCGACGAGCGCTTTCGTGAGTTGACGCGTGACTATCCGGCGCAGTTTGTGGCCAAGATGGGCGCCGAAGCGATCAAAGAACTGCTGTCGATGGTGAACATCGAAGAGCTGGCCGTTGAGTTGCGCCGCCGGATGCGCGAAGAGACTTCGCAACAGAAGAAGCTGAAATTTTCCAAGCGGCTGAAGGTTGCGACTTCGTTTCTCAAGTCCGGCAATCATCCCGATTGGATGATCCTGGATGTGATTCCGGTGATTCCGCCTGAGCTGCGTCCGCTGGTGCCTTTGGATGGCGGACGTTTTGCTACTTCCGACCTGAACGATCTCTATCGACGCGTGATCAATCGCAACAACCGTCTCAAGAAGTTGATGGAGTTGCGCGCCCCGGAAGTCATTGTCCGGAACGAGAAGCGCATGCTGCAGGAAGCTGTCGACGCGTTGTTCGATAACGGCCGTCGCGGCCGCGTTCTGCGCGGCGTCAACAATCGTCCGCTGAAATCGCTGTCCGGAACATTGAAAGGCAAACAGGGCCGCTTTCGTCAGAACCTCCTCGGCAAGCGCGTCGACTATTCCGGGCGATCGGTGATTGTGGTCGGCCCTGAACTGAAACTGCATCAGTGTGGTCTACCAAAGAAGATGGCGCTCGAGCTGTTCAAGCCATTCATCTACAACCAACTCGAGAAACAGGGCCACGCGGCGACGATCAAGCAGGCACGCGAGATGGTCGAGCGGCAGGAGCCGGTCGTTTGGGACATCCTCGAAGAAGTGATTCGCGAACATCCAGTGCTGCTGAATCGCGCGCCGACGCTGCACCGCCTGGGCATACAGGCTTTCGAGCCGGTCCTGGTCGAAGGTAAAGCGATCAAGATCCATCCGTTGGTCTGTACGGCATTCAACGCCGACTTTGACGGCGACCAGATGGCCGTGCACATTCCGCTTTCGCCCGAAGCGCAGATCGAAGCGGCCGTACTGATGCTTTCTTCAAATAACATTCTCAGTCCGGCCAGTGGCCAGCCCATCGCCGTGCCTTCGCAGGACATCGTGCTCGGCATTTACTACCTGACTCGCGACAAGGAAGGCGCGAAGGGCGAAGGCCGCGTGTTCGCCTCAGGCGAAGAAGTGCTGCTGGCGCTGGACGCCAAGGAAGTAACGACCCAGACGCCGATCAAGCTGCGCATAACCGGTGACTTAATCGACCTGACGCAGGAGCACGATTCGCAGGATATTCTGCGCGCGACTGCGCAGGAAGACATTCGGCGGGTAATCAATACCACGGTCGGCCGGGTAATATTCAACGACTCGATACCGGCTGGATTGCCTTACTTCAACGGCACCTTGCGCAAGAAGGGCCTGCAATCACTCGTCAACTATTCGCATATTCGCCTCGGTCATGAAATGACCGTGAAGATGCTCGACGATCTGAAGACGCTCGGGTTCCTCTATGCGACTAAAGCCGGCATCTCGATTGGCATCGACGACCTGGTGACGCCCCCTTCCAAGCCTGAGATCGTAGGCAAGGCTGAGAAGGATGTGATCACGGTCGAGCAACAGTATCGCGACGGCGTGATCACCAACGGCGAGCGCTATAACAAAGTCATCGCCATCTGGTCCGAAGCGACGGACAAGGTCGCCAAGGAAATGTTCAAGGCGATGGATGATCGCGAAAAGGCCACCAACGAAATGAACCCGATCCTGATCATGTCGGATTCAGGCGCTCGTGGTTCGGCCCAGCAGATTCGCCAGCTGGCGGGCATGCGTGGATTGATGGCGCGGCCCTCGGGCGAAATCATTGAGACCCCGATTCAATCAAACTTCCGCGAAGGCCTGAATGTGTTGCAATACTTTATTTCTACACACGGCGCGCGCAAGGGCCTGGCCGACACCGCTTTGAAGACGGCTGATTCCGGCTATCTGACCCGGCGGCTGGTAGACGTGGCCCAGGACGTAATCATCAGCGAGCAGGATTGTGGCACGCTGCGGGGTATTTCTTCCGCGGCCATCGTCGAAGGCGGCGAGGAAATCGAGAGCCTGCGCGATCGCATCGTTGGCCGCACGGCACTCGAAGACGTAATCGATCCCGTCGAAGGCACGGTGATCGTCGAATCCAGCCAGGAGATCGACGAAGACCTGGCGGCTGAAATTCAGCGCTCAGGCGTGCAGCGCGTGCGTATTCGTTCGGTGTTGACCTGCGAATCGCGTCGCGGTTGCTGCATCAAGTGTTACGGTCGCAACCTGGCGACTGGCCGGCCCGTGGACATCGGCGAAGCGGTCGGCGTGATCGCGGCCCAGTCGATTGGCGAGCCCGGCACGCAGTTGACTATGCGCACGTTCCACATCGGCGGCACCGCGCGCCTGGAAGAATCTTCCAAGCACGAAGCGCGTGTCGAAGGCAAAATCAAATATGTGGAACTCCAGACGGTCAAGAGCCGCAAGGGCGAACGAGTGGCCATGAATCGGAATGGCGCGCTGATTATCATGGACGAGCGCGGCCGCGAAGTCGCGCGCTACCAGATTGTCTATGGCGCGCACATTCTGGTCGAAGACGGCGACACAGTCGCACAGGATCAGTTGCTGGCAACCTGGGATCCGTTTACCTTCGCGATCCTTACCGAAGTCGGCGGTCGCGTGAAGTTCCAGGACCTGAAAGAAGGCGTTACGTTTGAAGAAGAGACCGATCAGGTCACTGGTCTGTCGCACATGGTGGTCAAGGATTCGCCTGACGAAAAGAAACAACCGCGTTTGGAAATCCGGAGCGCCGCTAACAAGGTGCTCAAGACTTACCAGATGCCGGTCCGCGCGAACCTGATGGTCGGCGACGGCGAGGAAGTGGAACCGGGCGATGTCATTGCCAAGATTCCACGCGAAACCACCAAGACCAAAGATATCACCGGCGGTTTGCCGCGCGTTGTCGAGCTGTTCGAAGCTCGCCGTCCGGCGGAAGCTGCCGTGATGTCTGAGATCGACGGAACGGTCAAGCTTGGGCCCATCTCAAAGGGCAAGCGCAAACTGATCATCACCGGCGATGATGGTGAAGAGCGCGAGTACGATATCCCGCGCGGCACGCACATCAATGTGCAGGAAGGTGACCGCGTGCGAGCCGGAGAGGCGTTGCAGGACGGGCCGCTCAATCCGCACGACATTCTGCGCGTGCTGGGCATGAACCGTCTGCAGGAATACCTGACCAACGAAATTCAGGAGGTCTACCGTCTGCAGGGCGTGAACATCAACGACAAGCACATCGAAGTTATTGTGCGTCAGATGTTGCGCTGGGTGAAGATTAAGGAAGTGGGCGACACCGAATTCCTTTTGGAAGAGCAGGTCGATCGCTTCCGCTTCTCAGACGAGAACGAGCGGGTGCACGGTGAGAAGGGCGAAGTCTCTCAGGCTGAACCTTTACTGCTGGGCATCACCAAGGCCTCACTCTCGACCGATTCGTTTATCTCTGCGGCGTCGTTCCAGGAGACGACCCGCGTGCTTACTGAAGCGGCGATCTCAGGTCGCATCGATTACCTGCGCGGCTTGAAAGAGAACGTGATCATGGGCCGTCTGATTCCCGCCGGTACCGGTATGGAGTACTACCGCAACGTGGACATCGAACGCGACGAAACGATTGGCGAGGCCCAGCGCGAGGAACTGGAAGAGTTCCCCGGGATTCTGGGCGGCGAGATGCCCGTGCCACCACCTCCTGTGCACGCCGTCACGGCGGCGACCGAGGCCGAGGTTGAAGACGAGGTGGAAGAAGTCGAAGTCGCCGAAGTCGAGGAAGATTAACCTCCTCCACAGTTCCCGAGTAGTAGAACACCCGCTGAAAATGGCGGGTGTTTTGCTTTTAGGGGCGCGGACGTCTCGTCCGCACGGCGAACGAAGTTCGCTTAGGTTCTTCGAGCTGGGGCTCAATGCGGACGGGGACGTCCGCGTTCCCAACGACGGGTAGAAGGGCTTTCGTCGGCCCGAACCAACCCTGGCGACCTTTTTATCCAAATTTCTCTTCCCAACCAGCGAAGCTTGGGTTAATATGCCCGCGACGAGGGCGTCCCCTGTCGTCTCGTTTGAATCTTCCCGACCGTAGCGCCGGCTAGCGAAGCAGCGCTGAAACAGCAGACAATCCCGGCAAGAGTACTTTTTAGTCTTCAAGTGGCGTGAGCGCGGATTCACGAGCAAGTTGTCCGCGCCGTTGACGCACCCTTCAGTCTCGTTTGGCAGTACGCAGTAGGAGGTCGCCTTGAAAAGAAGTATCCCCCGTCTCACCGTCGTCGTTCTATTCCTGTTTTCCGTAATTCAGATAGCCCGCGCGCAGGACGCGCTTCCCGATCTTGTCCGCCGCGTTAAGCCTTCGGTCGTTTCGGTCCTGACCTACGACGCGAAAGGAGAGCCGCTGATTAGCGGCAGCGGATTCTTTATCCGGCCCGGTGAAGTGGTGACCAACTTGCACGTCATTCGCGGCGCGCGCCGAGTAGAAATCCACACGCTCGAAGGCAAGGGTCGAACTTATCCGGTCGGGGGCGCTCTGGCTGTTGACGAGGAAGGCGACCTGGCGTTACTCAGTGTCGACCTGCCTCCGGAACGTTCGCGACCGCTGACTCTCGCAGTTGCTTTGCCGGAAGAAGGCGAAAGAGTTTTCGCGATCGGGAATCCGCTGCGGCTCGAAGGCTCGGTAAGCGATGGAATCGTCTCCGCCGTCCGCGAAGTGCCGGACATCGGCCGCATCGTTCAGATTACGGCGCCGGTTTCGCACGGCAACAGCGGCAGCCCGCTCTTCAATATGCGCGGGCAGGTCATCGGTATCATCACGGTTAAGGTGACCAACGGACAGAACATTAATCTGGCGCTGGGCGCGCCCCGCGTGGCTGCACTGTCACGTGGGCAATTGGTTACCTTCGATCAGTTGGCGACGAAGAACCGATCGACGACCCAGCCGGAGGTTATTGCTGAGTTGTGGTATCGCGGCGGGATTGATTCGCTGTGGCTGGGAAACTACGAGAGCGCTCTCAATTATTTCGAGACCGCCGCCAATCGTAATCCGCGCCGGCCCGAGACCTGGATCCAGATCGGCTATTGCAAGGTCAAGCAGGGCCGCAATGACGAGGCGATTCGCGCCTATCAACGCGCGTTGGCTCTCCGCCCGACCTCGGCGGAAGCCTACAACAAGTTGGGCGATGCGCATTACTACGCCGGGCGATTCAAGCAAGCAATTGAAGCTTACCAGCACGCGGCGCGTTTACGACCCGACCAACCTGAGGCCTATTACAACCTCGGTCTGGCCTATCTGGAAATCGGAGATCGCGACTCAGCCATGGCCCAGAGTCGTATGCTCGAGCCGATTGATGCCGAGCTGAATCGCAAGCTGCTGTCAGAATTGGAACGGTAATCCTCGAGTCGATGCCGCGAAGGGGGTGATGGCCCGACCGTCAGATCTGCGTGTTTTCCTAAGCTTTTTGGTCACAACCCGCGTTTCGGATGGCTGGGCCATTACCCGCAAACAAAGTTGTAGCGCCCGCGATACTCATTTCGGTAAAATGCGTTTGGCGAGCAGGTTCGCCCCCTCCTCCTCGCATCTTCTCAAGATGCGTCAGCTCACACTCACGGAAAATAGATGAGCGCAAACGTCGGACTGGCAATTCAGTGTGTTGGCATCTTATTGATGTCCCTGCTTTCGCTGTCAATGCGAGGCTCGATCAAGAGCGCTGCGCTGAAATGCTGGACGGGCGCCTGGATAAGTTTGTCCGTGGCGCTGGTAAGTTTGTTTCTCGGCTTTCATATCGCACTCGGGCACAGTCTGTTTTACTCGCTCTATTTTTTTGGCGAATACACATTCGGTCTGATGTTCGTTGGTGGCTGCCGCTATCTGGCGACCGGGACGCGACCGAAGGTGCGCGCCTACTCACTATTTATTCCCGCAGCGATCGTGGCTGCGGTGCTGCCGTATCTTTCCCTCGACTTTAACGATCTCTTCACGGTGCAGGCGACGATCATGGCTGGGTTGTTCGCGGCGTCGTTCATCGCGCTGTTCCCGGCTTTTCGCCGTCGCGAGGGAAGCCCGGGTCTGCGCGTAATGGCGGCGGCGCTGGTTCTTTTAACTCTCGACTTTCTTCATTACGTTCCGGTCTTCGCAGCCCGCAAGGGCCTTTGGGGGATCACGGTGCCGGCCGGCTATTTGCAATACACATCCATCTCCGATCTGCTTCTGGAGATTCTGCTGGGCTTTGGCACTATGATGGTCCTGTTGGAGGGTGTCCGCAGAGAAGTCGAAGCCGCCAATCGCCAGATGACCACCGCGCACGACAAACTCGAATTGATGGCCCGAATGGATCCGCTCACTGAAGCGCTGAACCGCCATGCTTTTCATTCCTTGCTTAGCCGCGATGCCGGAAACTCAGAATCCGAAGTAGACGGCTGCGTCGCGGTTATCGATATCGATAACTTAAAACCCATCAACGACACGATGGGCCATAGTGTTGGCGATAAAGCAATTCGCGCAGTGGCGCGCGCCGTGCGCTCGCTGATTCGCGCGGACGATATGCTGTTCCGCTGGGGCGGCGACGAGTTTCTGGTGCTCATGTTCAAGCTTCGCGAGGAAGAAGCTAGTCGGCGGATGCAATTCCTGAACGAGATTCTGGAAAGAAATGGCGAACAATGGACCGCTGCGCCAGTCACGATTAGAGTTTCCTCCGGCGTCTGCGGATTCCAATCGTTGAAGGACTTAGGTCGGGCAATCGAGGACGCGGATCGCGCGATGTACGAAAGCCGCAATCGCGAGCGCAACCCAAGCAAAGTCCTGGAAAATGCTCGCGAGCCCGCTTCGGCTCGTTCAAAATAAAGGCTTCCGAAAGTGCTTGTCCCGTTTTGATCCTTCGCACCGTCAAACTGACCGCCTATGTTCTCAGACGGGACGCTTGGTCTTTCGTCATCTAACTTTTAGGAACAGGTTCTGATCAGATGACCTCAATCGGGTCACTCGAGTCACTCTTTTGCTCACGATGATGCGTTATCACGAAACAGTCACATTGCTTGTTGTGGCACTCACTTGCAGCAGTTAGAATCGATCTTGCCCCGACTCCTCCCGCATTGAGTTAAGCAATACCAAAAACTGATTAGCAGAATCGAGAAACCCCTTGACTGTTCGAAAACTGTTCCCCTGCTTGCTTGTTGTTTGCTTCGTATTTTTTCTGACCGCCGGCGTCGCTGCGCAAAGCAGCGAAAGCGATTCCCGCAAAACCGGGACGACTGTTGATTCTGGTGGCGCGCCGCGATTGGAGACGGAAATGTCGACGCCGCCGTCGACGGAACAGAGCCGACCGCGGACCGCCGGCGCTAACGTTGTAACCGGCCGTTTTGATCAGCTCTTGTTGATGGCGATGCAATCGCATTTGGGAGCGACTTATCACTACACCGGGACAGGTCCGGACTCGTTTGATTGCTCGGGCTTTGTCTGGCGCTCGTTTCAGGACATAGGTCTGAATTTCCAACGTGGTCCGGCGCGTTCCTATTGGGCGACGTTCGCCGCGCCGCCAAAGGGTGAGGAGTTCAAGTTTGGCACCCTGGTTTTCTTCAGCGGGCTGGCGCACGTCGGCATCGTCGCCGATGAACACGGGTTTTATCATTCCTCGCGGCATCATGGCGTCATCTATTCGCCTTTCAACGATTACTGGTTGTCGCGCGTCGATGGCTTTCGCCGAGTGCCGCTGGATCTGATGCAAACACCGCTGATGAATCAGAAAGCGCGCGTGCCAAAGCCGCCTGCGACAGTGACGGACGTTGAAGAGGAAGATCAGCCTTAATTGAATCCGAAGTCAGTAAGTAAAAAGGCCGCAACGGATAATTCCGCTGCGGCCTTTTGGTTTCTTAACCGATGGTGTTTTAGCCCGACCGTGAGGGAGGGCTTCCTTTCCCCGCCGAACTCTGAGCCCTCCCCTTACAGTCGGGCTAATGCACCGTTGAGCCTATGCTTACCTCTAGCTCTTGAACACGAAACCCGGCTGCCGTTCTTTATCCTTCTCACGCTTTTCCCAGACCGCGATAATCTTATCGACGGCGACATAGCACACCTCGCCATCCTCGTCTTTCAAATGCAGCACTCCGTTTTCCACGTTGAGGATTTCGCCGCGCAGGTTCAACGTGGCGCCACAGCGAGCGTCGATCTTGCGACCGATCAGGGTTCTCAAAAAATCTTCCATGATTAATTACTTGTGGCCGTTGCGAAAGGTGATCTGCACCAGCGGCAGAACGGTATCGTCGCCCTGCTGGACCCGCTCAAACTGCAGCAAATCATAGTAAGCGCACCGCGCCCGGGCCGGAAATTCGCGGCACACCAGTGGCCGCGCATGATAAATGGTGCACTGCCGCGTGTCGGGATTCAGGAATTTGCAGGCCTTGCCGAAAATCGGATCGGCCTTGCGCCGCAGGACGCGTTCGCCTTGCCAGATGCTGGTGAAGCGCCGCGCCGCAGTTTCCAAATCGACCGCGAAGTGTTTTGCCAGACGTTTTAGATCGCGCTTGGTAACCTGTACGCGCTCGTATATAGAGCAGCAGTACGCCGGACACTTCGAACAATTGTAGTAAGCAGGTTTCGTTTCGACCATGGCCATCCCGTGCGCGCTCGTTATCTTCGGCTCGACTTCTTGTATTCAGCCACCAGCAGGTTCATGAACTCTTCGTTACGTTGATAGAGCCGTCGCGGCGGTCGGGGCTTGCGCCTGGCTAGAGCATACGCTGCGATTAAAGGTAATGCTACCGTCGAATCCAGATAGCAAACAACTGCGTCAGGCAGACGATCGGGATCGACCTTGCCCCACGATACGGCTTCACCGGGCGTCGCGCCGGAGAGTCCGCCGGTATCAGGCCGCGCGTCGGTTACCTGGAGAAAATAGTCGTGGCCGCGCTCGTCTATACCCAGCACTTCCTGAATCTGTGGTTCAGTCTGCAAGGCGAAGTTTTTGGGCGAGCCGCCGCCGAGGATGAAAATCGCGGACTTGCCGGATTTCTTTCGGGTCGCGTTAACCCGGTCGCTACCCCGACCAATCGCGGTTTTGACACCGTCATGAATCAAGCCGCGTTTTGCTGCCAACACAATCGCCGCGGTTTCATTCACGTCCAGAGAAGGATCGAAAGCGAGCTTGTTTCCCTGCAAAGCTTTGGCGGCGACATTCATGCCAATCGATGAATCGCCCGGCGATGAAGTATAGAGCGGCACCGCGTATTCGTACGCGGCCGATAGCAGTGACTTATTCTTCAGGCCCAGCTT
>Ga0207646_10002174_pt1 | contig 23395 bp, 19 predicted proteins | sample KBSK5502metaG_FD_184343 | JGI IMG/M metagenome (GOLD analysis project Ga0207646, IMG submission 184343) | Corn, switchgrass and miscanthus rhizosphere microbial communities from Kellogg Biological Station, Michigan, USA - KBS K5-50-2 metaG... | ecosystem: Host-associated > Plants > Roots >... | reverse complement strand
TGCCCTTGCAGGAATGCGGATTACTTCTTAACCGCTTCGTCGGAAGCGATTTTGCCGTCGCGGATGTAGATGACGCGGTGAGCGTGCTGGGCAATGTCATTTTCGTGCGTGACCAGAATGATGGTGTTTCCCTGACTGTGCAGATTGGCGAACAGGGCCATGATTTCCTCGCCGGTACGCGAGTCGAGGTTTCCAGTCGGCTCGTCGGCCAAGACGATCGAAGGCGAGTTCACCAGAGCGCGCGCAATGGCAACGCGTTGGCGCTGCCCACCTGAAAGCTCATTGGGCTTGTGGTGCATGCGATCGGTCAGATCTACGCGACTCAAGGCCTGCTTGGCTTTTTCGAGCCGTTCTTCGGCCGGCGTGCCGTTGTAGATGAGTGGTAGTTCGACGTTGTGAAGAGCCGTGGCGCGGGGCAAGAGATTGAACGTCTGAAAGACAAAGCCAATTTCCTTGTTCCGAATGTAGGCGAGCTCATCGTCGTCGAGTTCACTCACGAGGCGGCCGGCAAGCCAATACTTACCGGAACTCGGCGAATCGAGACAGCCAATCAGGTTCATGAGCGTGGATTTTCCGGAGCCCGAAGGGCCCATGATCGCAACGTACTCGCCTTTGCGGATTTCGAGATCAATGCCCCGGAGCGCGTGCACCTGCTCTGCGCCCATTTCGTACACTTTGGCAAGTTCGCTGGTCTTGATGACCAGCCCGCTCGATACAAGGTCTTCGCGATAGGATTCCAGTGTGACTGCTTCCAGAGCCATCTGCTTCTCCTCAATTCCGATCACTTAACTTTGCTGGTCGTCCGCTTTCTTTGGAGCGGAGTTGTCAACTTTGATAGAAGCTTCGGGCTTTAGAGTCCGCAAAGCCTTGTAGCTTCCCACGACAATTTCGTCACCCGGCTGCAAACCTTCCGTAATTTCGATGTCGGTGACCCCACTGATTCCAGTTTTTACGGGATGGAACAACGCCTTCTTGCCGTTAACGATGAACACACCCTGAATTTCCTCTTTCTTGGGGTCGCCGCCAGGGGCTGGCAGAGGGGCAGCAAGAGTCACACTTCCGCCGTTGCCTTTGGCATTCTTTTTTGCTTCTTCCAAATCCTTGCGCGAGCGGACAGCCAGAGCCTGGATGGGAATCGCGACCACGCTTTTCTTTTCGGCGGTCTTAATCTTGGCGGTGGTCGAAAGGCCGGGACGGAGATTTTCCGGCGGACTGTCAAGAGTAACCACAACCTTGAAGTCTTTCGCTTCCTGCGTGCTTGTAGTGGATTGCGTTGTCGCCAAGCCGGAACTACGCAGAACGGCCTGCGAACCAATTTCCGTGACTTTGCCATGGAAGATTTTTCCCGGCACAGCATCGATCGTCACGTCTGCGTCCTGCCCCATGCGCACGTTGACGATGTCCGTTTCGTCCACTTTCACTTCGGCAGTGACAATGGACATGTCTGAAAGGGTCATCAGGAAACTGCCGTTGGAATTCTGAATGCCCGGAACCACGTATTCCCCGAGACGTACGGGCAGGTAGCTCACGATGCCGTTTATGGGAGAAACGTAGGTGGTCTTGCTCAAGATGTCTCGAGTACGAGTAAGAACGGCTTTGTTCTGATTGAGTTGCGAGCGCGACTGTTCGAGCTGCGCTTTGAGCTGAAGCACCTTTGCGCTAGCCGAGTCGACCGAGGCTGCCGCCGCGTCGTAGGAAGTCTTGCGTTGATCGAAATCCTGCTTGGGGATAAGCCCATCCTTATATAGACCCTGCCCGCGCTCGTAATCCAGTTTAGCTTTTTCCTGATTTGCTTTCTGAAGCAGGAGGTCCGCTTGTGCGGACTTATAACTGGCATCCGCTGCGAGAATGCCGGACTCTGAAGAGTTCATGGCAGCCGATTGCGCCTGAACGTCGGCGTTGGCCTGGACGTTCTCCTGAAGGAGCAAGCGGTCGCCCTTTTTGATGCGATCGCCTTCCCTAACGAGAATATCGGTGATCCGGCCGAAGCCTTGAGCTTGGACGTTTGTGTACGTCGTGGGTTTTATTTCGCCCGAGGCAGTGACAAGGGAGACCAGAGTGTCTTGCTTGCCGACCTTGGCCGTTTGCACGGTGGTGACGCCCTTATTCGCCTGATTCACACTGTAAAGAACGATACCCGCTCCGACCACCACGACAGCGGCACCGATCGCCACTTTTTGCCACATCTTCATGACTATTGTTTCCTTTTCATGTCTCTGGCAAACACCTCGCCAGCAACCGTTGGCAGCCGTCCTGCCGGAGACACCCAGTAATACAGAATTTGTCCGTTTCTACTTATCCATACGCCCTTAACGGGCTAAATGTTTCGTGTCAGAAAGCCTAGGCCAACCGCATGAACGCCGGAGCAAACCGCAAAGCCGAAACCTTCCAACCAGGAGATCTGGAGCGGAGGTACCCGGAAAGCCGTATGCCGGTCTGGTTTCTTATTTTAGAAACAATTTCTCAGAAAAGATACCGTTACCATTGACCACCAACGCCTTCGGGGCACCCGCTCTGTATTGGACGCAAGAAATGGGCTGACCGTCGTTCGGGAACCGTGAAATTTATGTCAAATGGGGGTTGGACGGGGCAGGCTTCTGGAGAGAGCAGGCGCCGAGCCCGGACTCAACAGAGTCGAGCGCTTCGGCCACTAAGTCGTCACGCGATTTGAAGTGCTTGTAGACGCCGCCTCCAGTAAAACCGGCTTTCTTCCTTCAAAAAAGACCATAGCTAAGACGCGCTCCCTGAATGGAACCGTTAGCCCTCCAAAAAGACTGTAACCGGATCGCGATTATGTGAATCGAAGCCAAAGAATGGATTATAATCATCATCTAGAGCGGAATACAATGAGAGGCATATGAAAGGCACATACAAAGCGGTGGAAGTCTCCGAACAAGGCGCGCTTCGAGTCGTGGAACGGCAAGTGTCCGAGCCCGGAGCGGGTCAGGTGCGGATTCGAGTAGAAGCTTGCGGAATCTGTCACACCGATGCGGCCACGGTCACCGGCATCTACCCGGGCTTGAAACTGCCGCGCGTTCCTGGTCATGAAGTGGTTGGCCGCATCGAAGCGTTAGGCAGTGGAGTAGCTCGCTGGAAAATCGGTCAACGTGTCGGGATCGGCTTCTTCGGGGGCGAAGATGGGGTGTGCGAACCGTGCAGGCGCGGAGACATTGTGAATTGTCAGAACCCCGTGATACCGGGAGTAACCGTGGATGGAGGATATGCGGAAGTGATGATCGCTGAAGCGCGCGGCATCGCTTCCATCCCTGATGAGCTCAGTTCCGCAAAAGCCGCCCCTCTCTTGTGCGCGGGTATCACGACCTACAATGCTCTACGCAACGCCGGGTTGCGTGGCGGAGATTTGGTCGCTGTGCACGGCATTGGTGGACTGGGGCATCTGGGGATCCAGTTTGCGCGGCACATGGGATTCCGTACTGTCGCCATCGGGCGCGGACGCGAGAAGGAAAAACTCGCGAAAGAATTGGGCGCACACGTCTACATCGATACCGCCGTCGATGATGCTGCAGCAACACTGCAGCGTATGGGCGGAGCCAGAGCTATTCTCGCAACAGCCCCCAGCGGCAATGCTATGGGGCCGCTCGTGTCCGGTCTTGCAGCCCGCGGGAAGTTCATCGTGGTGGGTGTACCGCAGGACCAGATGCAATTGAGCGCGTTCCCGCTTGTCTTTGGAGGGCGCTCGATCTACGGCTCACTCGCCGGCACGGCGATTGACACCGAAGACGCCCTTGCCTTCAGCGTCCTCGAGAATATCCGCCCGATGATCGAGACAGTTCCTCTCGAAGAGGCTGCTGATGGTTACGCGCGTATGATGCAAGGCAAAGCGCGGTTCCGCATAGTGCTGGTTACAAAAGACGGAGTCGCGCGAGAAGCATCGACCAACGGATAAACGGCTTTGCCGCTCAGAATCTCAAAGCTGGCAAGGTGCCGAGCGTTGACGTCGGTCGAGACGCTAATCTCGCTTTAGCGTTCTCGATCGGCTGCGCGTGTCGCTTCGACTTGTCAGAGCGTACTGAACGGCGTCCCTGGCAGGAGATGCGCGGGCAGACTATCGCTGACCGCCAGAGGAAGCACGACTGAACCACCTTGACCGGATCGCTGGTTTCGCTAAGAACACCTGCAATCATTGCCTTGAAGTTTCGTGTTTCTTAGAAGCATGCGGCGAAATTACGCTGCTTTTCGTACCGCCCACGGATTTCTTGCGTGGCTGAGGGACCTTTGTAGGGAATCTGTAAGGCTTTTAGACGCCCTGGTAAACCAAGGCGACAAATGCGCCGGGCGTTATGAAAGACTTTCCCCATTCCTCATCCGTGCGAGCGCCAGGCTTGGCGGCCACAATTTCCTCCAAAGATCTACCTTGTTTCTTGAGTGCCGCTACTTTGTCGCGGATTTCAATCAACACGTCCCGGAATAAATCAGATCGGCTTTGCCCCCCACGGCCCCGTGCCCAGGAATGACGATCATCTTGTCGGTTACCTTTGCGAGGTTTGCTTCGCCCGCGCGGATCGTTCCCTCAATACTGCCTCCGGTCGAGTAGTCGATGAAGGGATAATTGCGATTCCAAAAAGTGTCCCCGGTATGAAAAACGTCGGCCTCTGTAAAATGCACGGAGATGTCGGAGTCCGTGTGCGCAGGTGCGTAGTGCTTAAGAAGCAGAGTGGTGCCGTTGACGTGCAGAGTGTGGTCATCTTTAAAGACGGTTGAGGGAATCGCATTCGCCGGCGCGGCGGGGAAAGTATGTTTCCAACCTTCGACGCGCGTGTCTTTCGAAAGGTGTCTGCGCGTGTTTTCCTGCGCCAGGATGCTGGCTCCGGCTTCGTGTAGCCATTCGTTGCCGCCGGTATGATCGAAATGCCAGTGAGTGTTTATCAATTGCTTGACAGGGGCCGCGTTGATGCCCGTAAGAGCAGCAGAAATGTTCGGACGCGAGCTCACGATTTCTGAATCAACGAGCAGCTTTCCGTCAGGACCGGTGAGAACGGCAACATTTCCGCCCGCACCATAAAGAACGCTGATGTTGTGGCGAAGGGTTTGAACCGTGACCTTTGCTGTGGTGGCTTCTTTTAACGCATGTTCAACGAGGTCGTCTTTCTGTGCGCAGAGGCCCCTTGGAACAAGACAGGCTGCGGCAACCGTGAGACCGCCTGCGGCGAGAAACTGACGGCGTGAAATTTCAGCTGGAGCCGTTCTGACCATGTGTTGCTCCTTGTTCGACTCCACCTAGGATTATTCGGCGATCTCGGTCTCCCTCGCGTGAAATCAAACCGATGTCTATGGAATCGTTTCAGAATCCGAGGTCGCTCAATCCGGGGTGCCCGTCAGGACGGCGGCCGAGCGGCCAGTGGTATTTGCATTCCGATTCTTTAATCGGAAGATCATTGATACACGCAAGCCTCCATCGCATCAAGCCATCCTCGTTGAACTCCCAATTTTCGTTTCCGTACGATCGGTACCAAGTCCCCGAGTCATCGTGCCACTCGTACGCGAACCGCACTGCGATGCGATTCTCGTGAAACGCCCAAAGCTCTTTGATCAGCCGATAGTCCAATTCTTTCGCCCATTTGCGTGTCAGGAAGGCGACGATCTCCGCTCTCCCGTTCACGAATTCCGCGCGGTTTCTCCAGTGGGAATCCACCGTGTAAGCTTGTGCCACTTTTTCGGGATCGCGCGAGTTCCAACTATCCTCCGCCAACCGAATCTTTTGAATGGCACTCTCCCTTGAAAAGGGAGGCACTGGCGGACGTGTCGTCATGGCCGTTTCTCCTTCGATTCCATCAAACCGATGTTGAATTGTTCACGCATGAACTGTACGCGTTCCCATTCGGATCTGAACGCTCGTCCGTGAGTTCTGCCAAAGAGAATACTCCTGAAAACTGTGGGCGGCGGCAACCACGCTGGGAATTCGGGGCACCTCCTAATTGGAGAATGCGCAAACTGGATGTGGCCACCATTGGGCCACCAGAGTATTGTAAGTTCTGCGGTAAGCTGCTGAAACCAAAACCACTGGCGATTGCAATTATCTTTACAAGAAATCATTCATTTTTGGGGGGGGGCGTTTGCTCTGGCGTTGGTGTCCTCCTGTTGTCTGAGGGTCGCGCAGGCAATGCCATGCCCTGCAGAAGACCTAGGCGTTCGAGCTGGCGCGATGGGCATGGACGGCCCGCCATTCACCCGGAGACGTATCCTCCCGGCGTTGAGTCAATTGACATACATATATAAGGATGAAATAAACGAAAACGGGTGCCCGCGATTGGAACGCTGCTGGCAGGAACAGCCTAGAGCTTTTCTAGCCCAGGACCCCCAAGGGGAGGTACGCTAAGTCATGCGTGGATGAGAGGATCTTAACCACATGCATTCATTGCGAAATCTCTTGCAGGAAGCCCAACAAAATGGCGTGGCGATCGGCCACTTCAACATCTCTGACCTGGTTCTATTGAAAGCGGTGTTCGCAGCCGCGCGGGAACTGAACGTTCCAGTCTTGGTTGGTTTGTCGGAAGGCGAGCGTGAGTTTGTGGGAGTTCGCCAGATTGCGGCTTTCGTTTGAAGTCTGCGCGAGGAATTCGACTTCCCCATTTTTCTTAACGCAGACCATACGCACTCTCTTGCAAAGGGAGTAGAAGCTGCAAAAGCCGGGTTTGACTCCATTGTCTTTGATCTGTCGGCCTTGCCCATCGAGGAAAATGTGCGCCAAACCAAGCAGGCTGTAGAAGCGCTCAAAGCGATCAATCCTTCCGTGCTAGTAGAGGGAGAAATCGGAGACATCGGGACTGGCTCTGAGATACACGAATCATCTCCCGATGTGTTAAAGGGGCGGCTCTCGACCCCGGGAGAGGCCAAACACTTTGTAGAGAGCACGGGAGTGGACATCCTGGCACCGGCAGTTGGCAATACGCATGGAATGCTCAGGAGCATGGTGCAGGGAGAAACGAAGAAGCACCTGGACATCGAGAGAATCGCTGGCATCAAACGAGCGGCGCAGGTTTTTATAACTCTTCACGGCGGCTCAGGCACTGATGATGAAGACTTGCGCAAAGCAATCGCAGCAGGAATCAACATTATCCACATCAATACGGAACTTCGCGTCGCGTGGAGACATGGTTTGGAACACGGTTTAGGCAAGCACCCTGACGAAGTCGTGCCATACAAGATTCTGCCGCCCGCCGTGGAAGCAGTAAAACAGGTAGTTGGCTCGCGCTTGAGGCTGTTCAAGGGTGAATTGCACGCCGCTCAGGGAGCATAGCGCCAGGCTCGGGTGGCTCCCACTTGAAGCGATCCAAGTTCGCTGCGTCTAAACGTTTCGGACCTATCGCAACGGACTGAAGAACTCCCGCAAATCCTTCGCAAGCAACTCCGGCTGCTCCATCGCCGCAAAGTGCCCGCCCCCAGGCATCACTGTCCAGCGCACGATATTCAAGCCGCGCTCCGCCAATGCCCGCGGCGGCATGGCAATCTCCTTCGGAAAGACTGCAACAGCTACCGGAGGGTCGACACGGTTGCTGAGCGCGAGGCTCAGCGGCCGCTGGCGCGACTCGTAGTACAGGCGAGCGGACGAAGAAGCCGTTTCCGTGACCCAATAGATCATGACGTTGGTCAGGAGCTCGTCACGGGTAAAGATGCTTTCGACATTGCCTGCACAATCGCTCCAGGTGCGAAATTTTTCGATGATCCAAGCTGCGAGTCCAACTGGAGAATCGTTCAATCCGTAACTCAGGGTTTGCGGCTTGGTAGCTTGTTCATGACTGTAGCCGCCTTCGGTGTCCCACCACGCGCGGAGTTGCCCGAGATATGCACTCGCAATCTCATCCTCCGGCTGTACGTTCAGCGTGCCTCCGAGCAGAAAACGCCCCGCGATGTAGTTCAAATGAATCCCAATCATGCGCTCAGCGTGATCAAGTCCAAGCGCAATCGAAATGGCCGAGCCCCAGTCTCCGCCCTGTGCTCCGAAACGCTCATAGCCGAGCCCCTGCATAAGTCGCACCCACAGTGCCGCAATTTTCTTTGGATCCATTCCGCGGTCGCGCGGACGGTCGGAAAACCCATAGCCTGGCAATGACGGCACAATCACATCAAACGCATCTTCTGCCCTGCCACCATGTGCCGCGGGATCGGTCAGCAGCGGAATGAGCTTCAGCATCTCGACAAAGCTTCCAGGCCATCCATGCGTCACGATGAGGGGTAGAGGCGCTGACCCTTTCCCGCGCACATGTACAAAGTGAATATGAATTCCGTCGAGGGCGATGCGAAACTGCGGTAGCCGGTTCAATCGCGTCTCTTCGCGCCGCCAGTCGTAGCCATGACGCCAATACTCAGCCAGCGAGCGCATGTAAGCGAGATTCGAGCCTAACTCCCAGCCCGCATTGTCAAGCTCATCCGGCCAGCGCGTGATATCGATACGATGCGCTAAATCCGCGATCACAGAATCCGGGACCCGAATCGCAAATGTTTCTGGAGCCATTCAGCCAAGGCCCTCGCAAGAGTACGGCTTCCCAAGAGATGCCTGACCAGGCATCCCAGTCACATCATTCAAGGTAGCTTGCCCGACTACTTTTGAACGCATCAATGAATGGCGGCCAGAAATTCGTCGACCGTCAGAGCCTCGTCGCCAAGGTCGGATATGAGATTTCCAAGGCAGCCAAGTGAGCTTCTTTGTTGAACTCCGCAACCGCATCTGTGAGGAACGTCAGATGGTAGCCAGCTTCGATTGCGGGCCTTCTCGTGCCTTCGACACACGTCTGCGACGTCAAACATGCAAGAATCATTGTTTCGATTCCGCGAGCTTTCAACTCCGTGCCTCCTAGAAGAAAATCCAATAAAACTGGCAAAAACAAAAAATGATGAGAGCGAAATCTGCCAGATACAGATGGAGTGATCCACGACGGGCGTGGAGATGTTTTCGGATTGGCAAAGCCCTGAGATTCTGTCCGTATCCCAAAGGCGAGGAGCTGCGTAGAGATAGATATGGTTAATCCACACGACATGGAAGCCCATGGTCCCTTCGATGCACGCTATCTCGCGTTCCTTGAAACCATCACTCAACTCCGGCCGCGCCTGCACCGCTACTGCTCGCGCATGACCGGATCGGTGATGGACGGCGAGGATGTGGTTCAAGATGCGTTATTCGAGGCTTATCGGAAGCTGGATCAGTACGACGACAGCCGTCCTCTTGCCCCGTGGCTGTTCCGGATTGCGCACAATCGATGCATCGATTTCCTGCGGAGGCGTGGTGTCAGGGTTGAGGCCGAAACTGCTGCTATGAGTCCAGATTCCGTAATGCCTTCCAATCCTCCTGTCCTTGGTGTTGGTCGAGCGGTTGAACAGCTAGTGATGAGTCTCCCTCCTAAGGAGCGCGCGTGCGTGCTGCTCAAGGATGTTTTTGATTACACGCTCGAAGAAATTGCAGAACTCGTCAGCTCCACCGTGGGCGGCGTCAAAGCCGCGCTCAACCGGGGCCGATCGAAATTGGCGGCCTCGCCTGAGCCCTCGACATCACACCGCGAAGTGAGCCCAGAGTTGTCACGGGTTTTGCATCTCTACGTCGACCAGTTCAATAAGCGTGATTGGGAGGGACTCCGCAAACTCATTAGCGCGGATGCTCGACTCCGCGTCGCGGATCGCTTTGCCGGTCCCATCGACGAATCGCCATACTTCGGAAACTACGAACGGCAGAGAGTGCCGTGGCGACTGGCAGTGGCAGAAGTGGACGGAGAGTTGGCAATCGTAGCGCTTCGCCAACACGAGGGCGAGTGGAAGCCTGATTCTGTTGTTCGACTCGAAGTAATCGATCAGCAAATCGTGCGCATCGTGGATTTCGCTCATTGTCCGTGGGTTCTCCCGGCGGCGACCTCTGTCGTCGAGGCCGAGGGCTCCTAAGGAATGCTGCGGGGACGCGTATCCTGGATCGCTGCGCGGTCGTAATAGAGAGTGGGAAGGCAATTCCAGGAGGAAAGAAAATGCAAACGAAAGATGCTATTAAATTTGCGCTAACCGTTTCGAATGGAGCAGTGCTGAGCGTGATCGATGAAATGAGCGGCGCCGCAACGACGTTTCCGACACCGAACGGCGGATGCCACCCACTCTGGGTCCTCGGTCACCTCACGCTGATTGAGGGCATGATTCCGGCGGTATTTTTTGGAGACAAGAATCCCGCGGCAGAATGGCAGCAGTTTTTCGGTGAGAGCTCGGAAGCCGTCGCTGATGCCAAAGCGTATCCACCGTTCGCCGAGGTTCGAGAGAAGTATCTTCAATTGCGCGAGCAGAACCTGAAGCTTCTGGAGTCGCTGAGCGAGGCGGACCTCGACAAACCGACGAAAGCGCCACCCAAGGGGCGGGAGGGGGAGTTCGCCACTTACGGGCAGAGCTTCCTCGTGCTGGCCTTGCACCAGACGATGCATCGCGGCAACGTGACCGACGCGCGGCGTGCGGCTGGGCGTTCAGGGCTCGCGGCACGGGCCGCAATCTGATGCTCCGCTAATCCGGACCACGGACGGGCTTGGGCCCGCGAACTCAGCTCGAATTTCTGCGTGATTACCTGAGTGCGTATCTTCGCTCCGTTGAGGGTCGAAATAAGGTTAGAAAAGTTTTGAATCAAGGAGACGAGTTCAAAATGATAAAAATTATGACAGGGTTGGCACTACTTGTTCTGAGCATGCAAGCTGCCTCGGTGCGCGCGCAGAGCTCCAAGTACTCTCCGCTCAGCGAGTACATGATGACACCCGAAGCCGAGATCGCATTGGCGAGAAGTGCAGCGCCAGAAAATGTTTCGGCGCACGCCACGGTTAAGGTACTTACGGCCGACGGATACAAAGTCGCTGCCCAGGGTGACAACGGCTTCGTGTGCATCGTCATGCGCGGCTGGGCCGCTCCGACGTTTACGCCTGCACCATTCCGAGATCTCGTGTACTACGCAAAGCTCCGTGCGCCCATCTGCTTCAATCCCGCCGCCAGTCGGACCGTTTTGATGTTGCAGGAGCTGCGTACCAGGCTCGGAATGGAAGGCAAGACGCCGGACCAAATTGCCGAAGGAATTCAGGCGGCGTACGCCAAAGGCGAGCTGCCGAAAATGGAAGCGGTGGCATTCGCGTACATGTTCTCTGCGGATCAGGACCTCGGACCTGGAGTCGGTCCGTGGCATCCTCACATGATGTTGTACACCCCGTATTACGAGAACTCGATGCTGGGCGGTAACCAGATAGGTGGCGCGCTTCCCTTCGTTGGAGACGATGCAGGAACACCTTTCGCCGTCACCGTAATCCCAGTGGCTCATGAGTTGGCTGTCAAAGCCCAGGGGAAATAGGCATTCGCAAGTCTATGTTTGCGTTCTTGTGGACGCAAATGGTAAAAATGCAGGAACTCGATGAAGAGGACAGACCCCTCTGAGAGGTTCCCTTGAAACGGAGGCTGAGATTTAGTCGGCCTTAGTAGGGGGAAACGCGACGCTACGAAACAGCGCGAATTGAGCGCCGGTGTACAACCGGAAGCTGGATGGCACCGCCGCATTCTTGGCTCCAGCAAAACTCTCCTTTGGAGGAGGTTTTTGCAGGATGGCCACGGTCAATCAGCGCGTATTTATCGAATCCCTTCCTACTTTTGTGCAGCAAGAAGTTGCCCTCCGCGGCTGGGTGTGCCGCATGCGCGTCCTCGGGAAAACAATCTTTATCGTCCTGAAGGATTGCTCTGGGGAAGTACAATGTGTTGCCGCTCCGGAATCCATAAAAGAACATCATTTGAAACTCGAAGATGCCGTTGAAATCGTCGGGCGAGTACGACGAGAGGCTCGTGCAAAAGCTGGCTATGAATTAGACATCCTTCACGTTCGCGTCCTCAATCGCTCGGGGCAGCATCTCCCCTTCAATTCGTTTTCTAACCTCGACTCGGTGGGTCCAGAGACGCTGATTGAATATCGGCCGCTGGCGCTTCGCAATGAAGTTATCGGCAACATATTTCGCGTTCAAGCAGCACTTCTAAGATTCTTTCGAGAGTTTCTGACACAGCGCCGTTTCACCGAGATCATCACTTCGAAGTTAGTTGCGTCCGGCACTGAAGGTGGAACCAATCTTTTCGAGGTGAAGTATTTTGACCGTGTCGCCTACCTTGCGCAGAGTCCGCAGTTCTACAAGGAACACGGCGTGGCTGGATTCGAGCGCGTTTTTGAAACCGGTCATGTTTATCGCGCCGAGCCACACGCGACCAGCCGCCACCTGACTGAATACTATTCTCTCGATCTAGAGTTTGGCTTCATTGACGGCCCAGAGGATGTTATTCAGCTCGAGCGCGAGCTGCTGACGTATATCTTTGATTCCCTAAACAAGAACGATGCCAATCTGCTCAGTTCGTACAGAAAGCAACCGCTTCCCTCTATGCTGCGGGTGCCGTGCTGGGAATTTTCGAAGTGCCTTGATCTACTGAAACAGCATTACAACCGGACCGACTTGAGCGACGATCTCGATCCAGAAGCAGAGCGACAATTGTGTCAGCTTGCGGAGCAGGACACCGGTATCGCCGCTGTTTTCGTGCTCGGGTTTCCATTGTCGGGGCGCCCGTTCTACACAGCTCCGCGAGGAACGACCGGGGCGGCAAATAGTTTCGATCTGTTGTTCCAGGGCGTGGAAATTACAACCGGCGGGCAAAGGCTTCACCGTCGCGAAGACCTTGAACAGGCCCTGCAGGGACGTGGCATTGATCCCACGAATTTCGAGAATCATCTAAAAATGTTCGATCTCGGAATGCCGCCTCACGGAGGCTTCGCCATCGGGCTGGAGCGGCTGACTGCCCAGATCTTGAAGCTTCCGAACATACGGCAGGCAACCCTCTATCCACGCGATAGAACCAAATTGACGCCTTGAAAATCGCCCCTTGATCTTGCGATCCAGAAAATCGATCCGGCAGTAATCATAGGTGCCACCCGCAGAATCGATGGAGTGTCTGCCAGTCCACCCAAAGTGCCTGACGGTCCGCAATGGGTATGTAGGATCTCGCAAGATCTCATAGTGATTCTGCTCTTACCTGCCCGGCCAGGGGGCGCCTGGCAGAACTCGGGTGTTCCGTAAAAGCTGGTCCCTAGGGTCATTCAAAAATCGCTCGGGTGACGTGACGGTTTTCCCCGGTCTTTTGCGCAATGCGGAGTACAGAGATGTATACGCAAAGGAGCTCCCAGCCCATGTTCGCAAACGGATCATTCACCCGAATTTCGTCCACGATTCGCAGCTTGGTTGGATTTCATGGCAAACGCTTAATACCGGCGGTGAGTTTAGCGGCACTGCTGCTGGCACGCGGGACAGCAGCGCAGAGCCTACTGGTTGATACCGGCGCACCGACCACACCCCAAACGTCGCTGTCTGCAGCGGGAAGTAAGAATTGCTCGCCTCAACCATCATGTGGACAGTCCTTTCAGTTTTGGGCCGGTCAATTCACGCTGGCACACGCGGCAACAATCACGTCCGTGCAGGTTTGGATGGGACCAATCTTCATCGGCGGGGCGCTTACGGTGAAGATTTATGCGGACGGTGGAGGAATTCCGGGCACGGCGCTTTATGCCCAGACTTATAACGTTCCGTCGGGTTTTGTTGACGGGTGGTTCCCGTTCGCATTCTCGAATCCGAACCCGAGCTTGACGGCCGGAACGTACTGGCTGGGGTTTGAGCCAGTGACATTCACGGGGAGCGCCGGCTCGGGCTTCAGCACCAACATGGATGGTGGCGCACCGCAGCCCCTTGCGCATTATGCCGTCTGGAACCAAGCCAATTTCATCAACCAGTTTGGCAACGGATATCGGGCGTTTGCGACCAATCTGTTCAGTTTCGGTATGCGCGTGGCGGGCTCGAATTATCCGGATCAGGCTTTTGGAGCCGTGGGACGAGCGACAATGGGAGGCTCGACGTTCGGGATTCCCTTTAGCGATGACAACATTACAGGCGGAGTGGGAACGCCCAGCATTTTTCTGGGAGCGGGAGAGATTCCGGCAGGATGGTCGCTGATACGCGGAAGCTTGTTTCCGAATAGCCTGAGCACGGGGGCGTGGACAGGCGCGAGCATTTGTTTCCAGTCGTTCAGCGGATGCACGGAGGCGTCAGGGTCGGGACGAAGTGTGGTGTTTCGCACATTCACCAACACGGCGAGCACAAGCATTACCTTCCAGGCGAATGCGCTGCTGCATGGGTCCATCTTTAATTCCGGGGGCGGTGCGGGAGAAGCCATTGGACGTGTGTATTTGTTCGAGCCGACCGCGTTCAGCAACACGCTGAGCGGAAGTGGCGATGCGGCGCAGTTCCTGGTGGGCAGCGTGGCTGTGACCCAGGACCTGAATGTGCTGTTTCCAACCCAGGCAGTGCTTTCGAGTGTTTCGCAAACGCTGACCACGCCTAACCAGGCGCTGGCCGCGCCCCTGACGACGAGCCTGGTTACCGTAGGGGTCGGACAGTCCATCACGGTGATGTTCGATGTGACTACGATTACGCCGCGGGGGAGCACGGTGGACTTTTTCAGCACACTAGCTCCGGCTGCGAATCTTTTCACGGATCAGAATGGAAATCCCGTTACGCAACTGTTGGGGGTCGGACCGGCAGTTTCGACGCCGGTTGCGGCGGCGAACCTGGCGCTCACGCCTGCGTCGGCCACGAATCCGGTGGGAACCACGCAAACGGTGACTGCAACGGCGACGGATTCGAACCATGCACCAGTGGCCGGGGCAATCGTGTATTTCACCATAGCGAACGGCGGACCAAATGCAGGCTCCGCTGTGCCGGCGCTCACGGATGCGAATGGGCAGGCAACATTTAAGTACACGGATGCTGGCGGGGTTGGTTCAGACTCCATCCAAGCCAGCCTCGGCACGCTGAGCTCGAACACAGCGCAAATCGCGTGGACGACTCCAGGACCACTCGATCACATCATCATCAGCCCGTCGACCGCGACCATTCCTACCGGCGGAAGCCAGCCTTACACCGCGGAAGGCTTCGACGTTTTCAATGACAGCGTAGGCAGTATAACCGCTGCGACCACATTCAGCATTTCGCCAGACGGATCGTGTACCGGCGCAACCTGCACGGCAAGCACTGCGGGTTCACATACCGTGACCGGCACGGACAGCGGGAAAACGGCTCAAGCCACGCTCCAGGTCGGCGGTTTAGCTGACACCACGCCCCCGCAAATTAACTGCGCCATACCAGACACTCTGTGGCATGCAACGGACATAAGCATTGCCTGCACAGCAAGCGATACTGGCTCGGGTTTGGCCAATGGGTCGGATGCCAGTTTCACGCTCTTTACGGCTGTCACGCCGGGAACGGAAATGTCAATCGCGCAAACGGGAACACATGCGGTTTGTGATGTTGCGGGAAACTGCTCCACTGCGGGACCCATTGGACCAATCAAGGTCGATAAAAAAGGGCCCGGTATTACAGTGAACACTCCTGCGACAACCTCCGCTTATCTGCTCAACCAGTCGGTCAGTGCGAATTACTCTTGCACGGATGCCGGGTCGGGAGTGACTGCCTGCTCGGGTACGGTGGCGAACGGAAGCGCGCTCGACACCGGTTCCGTAGGCAGCAAGAGTTTTTCCGTGACTGCAGTCGATGCGGTAGGAAATAAAACACAGGTCACAAACACCTACACGGTCGGCTATGCGTCGGCAGGAATATGTGGCGGAGATCTTGGTCACCAAATTCTTCAGCCTATCAATGCCGATGGCAGTTCTGTCTGGAAGCAGGGCCGAACGGTGCCGGCGAAATTCCGCGTGTGCAATGCCAATGGAGTATCCGTCGGAACCGCCGGTGTCGTGTCAAGTTTTGCGCTTACGCAGATTCTGAGCGGAACGACCGCGGATGTGGACGAGTCGGTCAGTTCGACAACATCGGACACTTCATTTCGTTGGGATCCTTCCGCCCAACAATGGATTTTCAACATCAGTACGACAAATCTGCCGGCCGGCCAGACTTACCTCTATCGCATACAGTTGAACGATGGCAGCAGCATTAACTTCCGCTTCGGACTGAAGTAAAAACCCGAGCGCGGATCGCGAAACTTCAAGTCGTCTAGCGTTCCGGGGTGAACGTCTGGATTGCGGAACGAAAACATGGGAGGAGCGCGACAGGCGAGCGCGTTCTTCCCTAAGGTCGTTTGATGGCCGCTGGTGGGATTCCGGATTATCCTTTTGGGAAAAGTCAGGAAGCATCTTCCGAAGACCACGGCGAGCGGCAATTGCGTTCCAGTAATTCCTACGTTGGCGTCGATTCTGGACGAGTACCGTGTGAGCACCTCAAGAAGTTGCCGTGTTACGTTGGCGGGCATTTCCTCGAAGAATCGCGTCCGATCGTCGGGAGGCATCCCATCCAAGACGTTCTTTACTTCATCCGTTGAAAGGGCTCGAAGTAATGCTTTCTGCCGGTCCGCGGGGAGATACGCAAAAACCTGAGCAGCGGCGTCGCGGGCAGAAGGCGGAAGACAACCGCTTGCTCTTTTCCATGAATTTGGCCCAACGCTTCCGCGATGTCCGAGGAATGAGTTGCTGCTAACTTCGCGCGCAATTCCTCCCAGCGCTGATTGTGGATGAGGTCTTCCCAGACCGAGAACGTCAGTGTTTCGTTCATGTGTGCTCTCTTAATGGAAATCCGTTTGCAGTTTCGTTTCGCTGCAAGATCAGAAGAATACGTTGGCCGGCGGATTAAGCCCAGCTACTTGATGTAGCGGTGCAGTATTTCGACAAGGCTCTCGGCCGCCTTCGCTTCGCGCGAATCCACCTTGGAGTTCCTGCTCAGCACGTGAAACCGAATCTCGCCGTCGATGATCTCGACGAGGAGACTGTTGATGGCGCCGCGGCAAGCGGCGATCTGTTGGAGAACAGTGGCGCATTCCTTCTCCTCTTCGATCGCGACACGGATACCTTCGAGTTGACCCTGCAGGCGATTCACCCGCGTTAGCAATTTCTTCTTTTCCTCAACCGTGTGAGCCATGGAGCGATTCTCCTTGACATACTATACCCAGTATAGTATCAACGCCTGGCTGTTACAAGCTGTTTATCTTCCTGGGTTCTAATGGTGACCCGCGAAATCCGATGGTTGGAAGTGGAAAATGAAACATTTTCGTCCGCGCACACCTGCGGCAAGTTCACTCTTCGTTCCGCTGCTTTTTCTATTCGTTGGATGCGACAAGATCGCAAAGCCAGCCAAGTCCGACGACAACACATCCGTCATGCATGAAGGGAACCGTGTCACCGTCCCGACGAATTCACCGCTTGCGAGCAGACTGCAAGTGGAAGGCGCGCAGAAGACCACAATTCACCGCCAGGTAACTGCTCCAGCCTCTGTTGAAGCGGATCCTGCCCGCTACGCGAGAATCTTACCTCCACTGAATGGCCGTGTACTGCAACTTTTCGTTCACCCCGGTGACTCCGTCAAGAAGGGGCAAGAGCTCCTCGCCCTCGACGCACCTGATTTTGTCGGTGCACAGACAGACTATGCAAAAGCTCGCAGCCTGTTGGCTCAGGCCGAACGGGCCGTGACTCGCCAGGAGGATTTGGCGACGCACGGGATCATCGGTCAGCGCGATGTGGACCAGGCAAGAACCGACCGCGACTCGGCGTTGAGCGATTTTAATAGAACTAAGAACCGGCTTCGCTTGCTTGGGATGGACCCCGAGAAAACACAACTAGGTGCACCGCTCCTTGTACGTTCACCAGTTTCAGGCAAGGTCTTGGATGTTCTGACGGCAACGGGAGAATTTCGCAATGATCCGACCGCTCCGCTCATGACGGTCGCGGATCTCTCGGATATCTGGGTGACCGCCAATGTTCAGGAAAAGGATATTCACTACGTGCACCGCGGCGATCCTGCCACCGCAACCTTCGCTGCTTATTCAAGTGAATCATTCCAGGGCAAGGTGCTTTTTGTCGCTGACGTGCTGGACCCTGATACACGCACGGCGAAAGTCCGCATCGCTTATCCGAATAAAGACGGTCGCCTGCGACCGGCGATGTTCGCCAACGTGATTCTGAAAACTTGGGACACAAGAGAACTCACGGTCCCCACAACGGCGCTTGTCATGTCGGGGGATCGCACGACCGTTTTCGTTCAGGTGGCGCCGAACACCTATGAGCAGCGCCCCGTCGTCGCAGGAGAACAACACGGTGATCGCACAATCATAAAAAGTGGAGTGCAGGCAGGCGAAAAAGTCCTGATCCGAGAGGGAGCTCTGCTCCAATGATCGACCGGTTCGTCGCCCTCTGCCTGAATCGCCGGCGACTCGTCTGGCTCATTGTCATCGTCCTAGGGATCTTCGGATACCTTTCCTGGCAGGCTCTCGCGATTGAGGCCTATCCGGACATTGCGGATGTAACTTCGCAGGTCATCACTCAGTATCCGGGGCATGCTGCGGAAGAGGTAGAAGAACAGGTAACGGTGCCGCTGGAGCGCGAGTTGAACGGCATCCCTGGTTTGCAGGTTATGCGCTCGCATAGCACATTTGGCTTGTCCCTCATCACATTGGTATTTCAGGATGGGATCGACGACTACTGGGCCCGGCAGCGTATTCAGGAACGCATCGCTGGCGTTGATCTTCCGCCAAGCGCCAATCCCGGCCTGGACCCGCTTACTTCTCCAATCGGTGAAATCTATCGCTATACGTTGCAATCCACATTTCGCGACGAGCGAGAACTTCGCGAGCTGCAGGAGTGGGTGGTCATTCCCCGTCTGAAGCAAGTCACGGGCGTTGCCGATGTCACAAATTTTGGCGGTGAAACGACACAGTTCCAGCTCATCGTCGATCCCGCAAAACTTGCGCAATACAATGTTTCGCTCGCACAGGTAACGGTAGCTGTTCAGGCCAACAATGCCAACGCAGGCGGCAGCATCGTCAACCGCGGAGAGCAAGGCTACGTCGTTCGTGGCATTGGCCTGGTCCGCTCACTCCAGGACCTCGGCAACATCGTAATTCTCGCGAAGAACGGGACACCCGTCTTTCTCAAGAATCTCGGCACGCTACAACTCGGAGCCTTGGAGCGCCGTGGAATTCTAGGGAAGGACAAAAACCCGGATAGCGTCTCCGGGATTATCCTGCTTCTGAGGGGAATGAACCCGTCTCAAGTTCTCGAAGGAGTACATTCGCAAGTTACGGCGTTGAATGCGGGCATCCTCCCAACCGATGTAAAACTCGTTCCTTATTCCGATCGCACAGAACTCGTACATACGACCGTCCACCGTGTGTCGCAAACACTGCTCGAAGGAATTGGCCTTGTCGTATTTGTTCTTCTTCTCTTCCTCGGCAGCACACGCGGCGCGCTCATGGTGGCTTTAACCATTCCTTTCTCGCTGCTGTTCGCTTTCATCTGCATGCGCTTTACGAATATTCCGGCCAACCTTCTCTCCCTTGGTGCGATTGACTTCGGAATCATCGTGGATGCCGCCATCGTGGTGATGGAAAATATTCTTCGCCGTCGCGAAGAAGATCCGGAAAAGAAACTCATCGAATCGGATGCATTAGCACCCGCTGTTCGCGTGGCGCGACCCATTTTCTTCGCGACGCTGATTATTGTCACTGCGTATCTTCCGTTGTTCGCTTTTCAGCGTGTTGAGAAAAAGCTTTTCTCACCGATGGCCTATGTCGTCGGGTACTCCCTCATCGGAGCCCTGATCTTTGCTCTCGGAGTCATTCCCGGATTGGCGTATGTCACATACCGGCGTCCCCGCCGCCCGTTCCACAACAAAGCCCTGGAATCTCTCGGGCGCGCCTATGAACGCGCGGTACACCATCTGACCCATCATCCCCTGCACGCGATCATTCCCGCGGTTCTCGCCGCAGGGTTGGCAGTTGTTCTCGCAATTACGATCGGCAAAGAGTTTCTCCCCTACCTGGATGAGGGTTCCATTTGGCTGCAAATCCAGCTGCCTCCCGGCCTTTCCCTGCCCAAGGCTGCGGCAATGGCCGACGAACTTCGCGCGGCTACTTTGGAGTTTCCGGAAGTATCCACCATCGTCAGTCAGCTCGGCCGAAACGATGACGGCACCGATCCATGGACTCCTTCGCACATTGAGTGTTTTGTTGGCTTGAAGCCCTACTCCGCCTGGCCGGATCACGGCGACAAACAGAGACTTATCCGCCGTCTCAGTGAACGCTACGCGCGCGTGCCGGGAGTGACAGTAGGTTTTTCCCAACCCATGATCGATGGCGTGAACGACAAGATCGCTGGCGCCCACAGCGATCTTGTCGTCAAAGTTTTTGGCCACGACTTCGGTGAGATGCGGCGCATCGCAGGCGAACTCGTAGACACGCTCGAAAAAGTTCCGGGTGCGTCAGATGTCACGATCGATCAAGAACCACCGCTTCCGCAAATCCAAGTCGTCGTCGACCGCGAAGCCGCCGCCCGCTTTGGCATCAATATCGCTGACATTGCCGCCATAATCGAATCCGGGATCGGAGGCAAAGCGATCTCTACGTTGTTCCTGGGAGAAAGAAAGTACGACATCGCAGTTCGATTTCCGGAATCCGTCCGTGCCAGCCCGGATGCAATTGGAAGTCTGACCGTAACCCTGCCTACGGGCGCGAGAATCCCTCTTTCGCAACTCGCACAGATCGGAACCGCCACCGGCGAGAGTAGCATCACCCGCGAAATGAATCGGCGTCACCTTACCGTCCGCTTGAATCTTCGCGGGCGCGACCTTTCGAGCTTCCTGAAAGAAGCACAAGGAAAAATCGGCGGGCAAGTGAAGTTTGACTCCACCAAATATCAGATCGAATGGGGAGGCCAGTTTGAAAATCAGCAGCGGGCGCAGCATCGCCTTGCGGTCATCGTCCCCGCCGTTCTCGCATTGATTTTTATCCTGCTCTATGCCGCCTTCGGAACACTCCGGCACGCCGGACTAATTCTGACCATCGTTCCCGTCGCACTGCTCGGCGGGCTCATCGCCCTAATGCTGCGCGGGATGACGATCAACGTGTCGAGCGCGGTCGGATTCATTGCCCTGTTTGGCGTCGCCGTGCAAAACGGAGTCATCATGGTCGCCAGCCTAAACTACCAGAGGCAAAATCTTACAAATTTGCATCACGCCGTCGTTCGCGGTGCTACCCGCCGATTCCGTCCTGTGCTTATGACGGCCACCGTTGCCGCGCTCGGGCTTCTCCCTGCTGCCCTCGCACGCGGCGTAGGCAGTGATGTTCAGAGGCCACTCGCTACGGTAATTGTCGGCGGATTGATTACGGCGACCCTCCTGACGCTCCTCGTTCTACCCGCCATGTACCTCTTGCTCGAACTCCGGGCCGAAAAAGCGCATCCCGCGGTGCCGCCCGATTGGGAGAACGCCTAATGATCTCTTCAAGCCACGTCGCCGTCCTGCTTTTCTCGCTTTCGCTGTCTCTAGACTTCGCCGCGGCGCAGTCAGCGGATCAGAGCACGACATCCCTTGTTGCTGCTCCCGGCTCGAATTCTACGGAAGACAAGCGGCCGCATATCACCTTTAGCAATTACGTCACGGAAGTTCTGCGCTCCAATCTCGATCTGTCCGTGCAGCGGGCGAATATCGCCATCTCCCAGGCGGGTGTCACGACCGCTTCCGTCACTCCCGATTGGTCCGTGGACGTGGGACTTCCGACGGTAGACCTATCGAATCAAGGAAACCCTACAAATTTCAGCACCGGCCTCAATGTTCCCATCGAGCTTGGCGGCAAACGAGCCCGACGCGTGCGTGCCGCGAAGGCAGACTTGGCCACCACGAATTCCGATTACGATGACGCGCTGCGGCAACTCCGCGCCGCTGCAACTAGCGCGTTCCTTGACGCATTGAGTGCGCGGGCGATTTTGCAATCCAAAAACAAGAGTCTCGGCCAGTTTGACCGCATCGTTTCAGTGAATGAAGAACGTGTTCGCGTAGGAGACATCGGGGAAATTGAATTGGTCCAGTCGCGCGTCGAACGCGATCAGTTCAAGGCCGCTGTCATCACGGCTCAGGCTGATGTTTACAGCGCGGATCTGGTGCTCGGTCAGCAACTTGGTAAATCCGAAAAACTTTCTGCGCATCTTCCAGTGCCGGATGGAACACTCGAGGGCCCCGTCCGAACGTTCGATGTTGATCAACTTGTTGCCGGTGCTTTAGAGCGGCGCCCGGACGTCATATCCAAACAGCGCGCGATCAAGGCTGCCGACCTGCGCATCGAACTGGCCAATGCCAATCTGCTTCCCGACCTCAGCGTCAGCGGTTCGTATTCTCACATCGCGACGGGAACTGGCGGATTTGTACAGCCGGCAGACAACACGCTTGGCGCATCACTCTCTGTCAATTTGCCTTTTTCCCGACTGCGGCACCGTGGAGAACTTGAAGCTGCGCGGGCCATCCGTACGCAAGCCGAATTGCAGCTGCGCTCGACACAACTGCAGGTCGAAGAGGAAGTTCGTGACGCATATTCCCGTTATCAAGCGGCGGTACAGCGTCTTCAACTCTATCGCGGCGGGATGCTCAAGGATGCGGATCGCGTGCTGGAAGCGCGGCTTTACGCATACCAGCGCGGTGGCGCAACTCTTCTGGAAGTGATTGATGCGCAAAGGACATCGGCCGACGTCTATCTCGCCTATTCCCAGGCGCTCGCCGACCACGCCAAGACGCTGGTGAACCTGGAGCTCGTCTCAGCGATTTGGGATGTCACTTTTTGACTTGGAACGGAGGACGACGATGGTCAAACACCAGATAGCGTTGCTACTCTTGTTCTTCGTACCGCTCGAGCTGCCAGCCCAGCGTTTATCGATACAGACCTACGAGGTTATCTCCTGGATCAGACGACGAAGGATAGCCAATATGCCGTTAGTTGTAGTAGGATTGCCGGAGCAAGTAGGAGATCATGAAAGAGCCGCGTCTTTCCAAAGCCGAAACTCGCATTCTGGAGCAGTACTGGAAACTGGGGACCGGGTCGGTGCGCGAGGTCTTGGAAAGCCTCCCGGAGGACGAACGTGTCGCTTACACGACGGTCCAGACGCTCGTCTATAGACTTGAGGAGAAGGGCGCTTTGAAGAAGGTAAAAAAAATTGGCAATGCCCAGCTCTTCCAGCCGGCCCTCGATCAGAGCCAATACGGCAGCAGGCTGGTCCGCGACTTGCTGGACCTGTTTGGCGGATCGCCACGCCTTCTCGTCTCGAATCTGCTCGAGAACGGTGCCCTGACCTTGCGGGACCTTAAGACGCTACAAGGTGCGTCTCGTGGTGATAAGAATAACCACAGTCGTGGAGGGAAACGTTCATGAGCATATCGCCCGGGCGATGTATTACTTCAGCGTCTATCTGCTATACGCATCGATTGTCGGCTCTGCAGCCTGGGTGCTGACGTGACCCTGCCGCGTCTAATTGCAAAGAAAACGCATTGTGTAGTAGACTCGCTTTAGTATGTAGTAGATAACGAGGTGCCGT
>Ga0207646_10002172_pt1 | contig 23421 bp, 23 predicted proteins | sample KBSK5502metaG_FD_184343 | JGI IMG/M metagenome (GOLD analysis project Ga0207646, IMG submission 184343) | Corn, switchgrass and miscanthus rhizosphere microbial communities from Kellogg Biological Station, Michigan, USA - KBS K5-50-2 metaG... | ecosystem: Host-associated > Plants > Roots >... | reverse complement strand
ACGACTGGGGCGGAAGCATCGCCTGGACCACCGCGATGAACCACCCCGAGGTGGTCGACCGACTCGCCATCCTCAACGCGGCCCATCCGCGGCGCCTCCAGGAGGGACTGCACAACCCGAACCAGCTCCGGAAGTCCTGGTACTTCTTCTTCTTTGCGCTACCGGGACTGCCCGAGGACGTCGTGCACGCCAGAGACTGGCACTTCTTCCGACACTTCCTGCAGGACGCGAACCCGCCTTACACGCCGCAGGAAATCGAACGCTACGAAAAGGCGTGGTCGCAGCCAGGGGCAGCGGCCGGGATGATCAACTACTACCGCGCCTCGGTAAGACAGTCCCAGAAGGAAGCCGCAGCAAAGCTTCGCCCGATCTCGGCACCGACACTGGTGATCTGGGGGCAGCGCGATTCCTACCTCGGCTCCGAACTCGCCGAGCCCGACCGCGACGATGTGCCCAATCTCGACCGCGTCGAGCGCCTGGCCGACGCATCGCACTGGGTGCATCACGACGAGGCTGAACGCGTCAACGAACTGCTTATCGACTTCTTCGGCCCCGCGGCATAGGCGCTAAAGGCTTGGGCGAGCGCCCTCTCCCTTGACGGCAAACCCTCTGGCCACTGAGCGCTCTCGGGTCATCCGCTCTCGCCGCTAGCGTTCGGCCGGCGTGCACCTGAGCGCGATCAAGCTGCGCGGCTTCAAGTCGTTCCCCGATCCGGTCGAGGTTCGCCTCGAGCGCGGCGTCGCCGTGGTCGTGGGGCCGAACGGGTCGGGCAAGTCGAACGTCTCCGACGCTCTGCTCTGGGCCTCGGGGTCGCTCTCGCCGTCGGAGCTGCGCGCGGAGAAGCCCGACGACGTCCTCTTCGCGGGCTCCGTGGGCCGTCCCGCGGCCGACTGGTGCGAGGTCGAGCTCCTGTTCGACAACGCGGACGGCGAGTTCCCGGAGCTCGAGTTCAGTGAGATCGCGATCACGCGCAGGCTGCACCGCGGCGGCGAGGGCCAGTACCTCGTCAACAAGGCGGCCGTGCGGCGTACGGATCTTGTCGAGCTGCTCGCTGACGTCGGGCTCGGAGGCGGCCACAGCTCCGTGATCGGCCAGGGACGAGTCGAGGAGATCCTGTCGTCGAAGCCGGAGCAGCGGCGGGCGCTGCTCGAGGAGGCGGCGGGGCTCGGCAAGTTCAAGGTCCGGCGGCACCGCGCCGAGCTGAAGCTCGCGCGCGTGCAGGTTCAGGCCGAGCGGGCTCGTGATCTCGAGGTCGAGGTGCGAAAGCGGCTACGGCCGCTCGCGCTGCAGGCGACCGCGGCCGAGCGGGCGGAGAAGCTGAAGGACGAGATCGCTGCGGTCGAGGCGCGGCTCGCGGAGCTCGAGCTGGAAAAGCTTGGTCAGGCAGCCGCGGAGATCGAGGAGCGCCGCACGGCCGCCACCCTGGCGCGCAACGCCGTGAACGCGAAGCTCGAGGAGTTGCTCGTCGAGCGCAACCGCGCCGAGGAGGACCTCGCGGACGCGGCCGGCCGGCGCGAGGAGGCGACCGCAGCGCTCTACCGGCTGCGGAGCGCGGCCGACCGCCTCGAGCTGCGCCGAGAGGCCGGTGAGGCGCTGGCCGAGCGTCTGCGGGCGGAACCGCTGCGATTGCCGACGGTCGACGACGAGCAATTGCGAACGTCGCGGGAGCGGTTGTCTGCGATCGAGAGGGCTCTCGCCGAGCGGGAGGGCCTGCCGCCGGCGGCGCGCGCGTTGGCGGAGCAAGGCGCGCTGCTCGCGCTCTCGGAGCTTGAGGTCGAACCTGGTCGAGAGCGCGCCGTCGCGGCCGCGCTCGGCTCGCGCGGCTCGGCGCTGCTCGCGGAGGACATCCAGGACGGGCTGCGGCTGCTCGAGCAGGCGTATGCGGCCGGTCTAGGAAACCTGACGGTGCTCGTCGGAGCTCGGCCCGCGGAGCTCGTCGAGCGGTACGCGGTCGTTCCAAAGCCAGAGCTGCTGAGCTCGCCGGTACCGGCCGTGACCCCCGAAGGCTTCGGCTACGACCCCGAGCGCGGCGAGCTCTGGTTCGCGGGCGAGACGGCTGAGGCGGTCTGGCTCGAGCTCGAGGCGCGCCGCCGGGCGCTGGCGCTCGAGGTCGAGCGGCTGCGGTCGAATCCCGCCGCGCCTCCGCCTGCTGCGAATCCGCGGCTCATCGCCGCAGGCGAGCGACTCGTTCACGCGCTCGCCGGAGCGGCCGAGGTAGGGCGCAGGTTCGAAGCGCCGCTGCGCGCTCGGGTGGACGCCGGAGGGTCGCGCACGGGCGATGCTGCCGGCGCCCTGCGCGAGCTCGCGGCGCGCGAGGCCGAGCTCCGCCGCGGGGCGGCCGAGGCGGGCGAGCGGGCGGCGGCGATCGACGTCGAGCTGGCCAGGCTCGAGGCCGAGCAGGCGGCCGCGCGCAGGCGGCTGGAGGAAGCCGGCTCCCAGCCGGCCGAAGGCGACGACAAGGAGGCGCTGGCCGGGCGGCTCGTTCGCCTCGAACGCAGACGCGAGACCCTCGGCGCCGTCAACCCCCTCGCGAAGCAGGAGTACGAGGAGGAGAAGGAGCGGCTGACCGAGCTGACGACTCAGCGGGAGGACCTCGAGCGGAGCCTCGCCGAGCTCGAGAAGCTGCGAAACGAGTTGACCGAGACGGTTGCGCGCAGGTTCGACGAGACGTTCGCCGCCGTCCAGCAGCACTTCGCGGATGTCGCCGAAACGCTCTTCCCTGGGGGGGAAGGACGATTGCGGCTGAGCGAGCCCGACGAGGACGGCGCCGACGATGGCAGCGAGCCGGGGGTCGAGATCGAGCTGCGGCCGACGGGCAAGCGCGTGACGAAGCTCTCCCTCCTCTCCGGCGGCGAGAAGGCGCTAGGAGCGATCTCGTTCCTGTTCGCGCTCTTCCTCGCGCGGCCGTGCCCGTTCTATCTCCTCGACGAGGTCGAAGCCGCGCTCGACGACACGAACATCGGTCGCTTCGTCGAGCTACTCCGCCGGTACGCCGACCGCGCCCAGTTCATCGTGATCACGCACCAGAAGCGGACGATGGAGGCGGCCGACAGCCTCTACGGCGTCACCATGGGCGCCGACGGCGTCTCGCAGATCGTTTCCCGGCGCGTGCCGCGCGAAGCACCGATCGCCGCGACGGCGTAGCGCCCGGCTAGCGTTCGGCCCCGTGGCGAGATCCTGGGCAGAACTGCTCGGCGACACGGACAGCGCCGGGGAAACCGACACGGACCAGGTTGGCTTTTTCTCACGCCTGCGGGACTCGCTCGGCAAGAGCCGGCGCGCGCTGACCGAGCAGATCGCCGCGGGCACCTTCGACGTGGCCGACGACGCGGCCTGGGAGCGGCTGGAGGAGGCGTTGATCGCCGCCGACGTCGGCGTTCCGTCAACTGCCGAGCTCGTGAGACGTCTAGAGGCGCGGGGCGAGCTCGGCGATCTCAGCGAGGCGCTGGTCGAAGAGGCCGCGGCGCTGCTGGGCGAGCCCGGCCGGCTGGCCCTCGACGGGCAGCCGAGCGTGATCCTCGTCGTCGGCGTCAACGGCACCGGTAAGACGACAACGATCGGCAAGCTCGCGTACCGCCTGCGAGAGCACGGGCGCTCGGTCGCCCTCGGCGCGGCCGACACGTTCCGCGCCGCTGCCGAGGAACAGCTCGAGATCTGGGCCGAGCGCGCCGGGGCGGATTTCGTCGGCGGTGAGCGCGGCGGCGATCCCGCCGCCGTCGCCTACGATGCGATCGACCTCGGGAATCAGCGCGGGCGCGACGTCGTCATCGTCGACACGGCCGGCCGCCTGCACACGCAGGCGAACCTGATGGAGGAGCTCGCGAAGGTACGCCGGGTGATCGCCCAGAAGCTCGAGGGCGCGCCGCACGAGACGCTGCTCGTCGTCGACGCGACCACCGGGCAGAACGGCGTCCAGCAGGCGCGCCTGTTCGGCGAAGCAGTCGGCGTCACCGGCGTGGCGCTGACGAAGCTCGACGGCTCGGCGAAGGGCGGTGTCGCGATCGCAATTGCGAACGAGCTCGGGCTGCCAATCACGCTCGTAGGTGTGGGCGAGACCCTTGACGACCTCCGACCTTTCGACCCGCAGGACTTCGCGCGAGCCCTGATCGCGGGCTAGCGCTCGATCGCGAAGGCGATGTTCACGGTTGTCCGATACTGGGCGATCCGATCGCCCTCGACGACGGCGCTCATCGAGACCACTTGAGCACCCGAGATCCCACGGAGGGTCTTCGCAGCCTCTTGCACCGCGGCGTCGGCGGCCTTCGCGAAGCTCTCGGGCGATGAGCCGATGATCGTAACCACCTTGGCGACGTCAGCCATTTCGTCCTCCCAACGTTTGTCGTTGACGCTGAGTCTCTCACTGCCGCGGCCAAGACCCAAACGGAGCGCTCAGTACACTGGCCGGCGTGTTCGACACGCTTTCCGACCGGCTTCAGGGCGCCCTCGGCGACCTCGGCAAGCGCGGCAAGCTCGACGACGAAGCGATCTCGAAGGCGATGCGCGAGATCCGGCTCGCGCTGCTCGAGGCCGACGTCAACTTCCAGGTCGTCAAGGACTTTGTCGGCCGCGTCCGCGAGCGCGCGGTCGGCGAGGAGGTGCTGAAGAGCCTCACGCCCGGCCAGCAGGTCGTGAAGATCGTGCACGAGGAGCTGACCACGCTAATGGGGTCGGGCGACTCGCGGCTCGCCTTTGCCGGGCGGCCGCCGACGGTGATACTGCTCGCCGGCCTCCAGGGCTCGGGCAAGACGACGGCTGCGGCCAAGCTCGCCCTGCTCCTGCGCAAGGAAGGCAAGCACCCGGCTCTTGTCGCCGCCGACCTGCAGCGCCCGGCGGCGATCGAGCAGCTCGAGCAGCTCGGCCGGCAGATTCAGGTCCCGGTCTCCAGCGCCGAGCGTACCGATCCGGTCAAAGCCACGCGCGAGGGAATCGCGGCCGCGGAGGGCGACGTCGTCATCGTCGACACGGCCGGCCGCCTCCACGTCGACGAGACGCTGATGGAGGAGCTCGCTGCCGTCCGCAAAGAGGCGCGGCCGACGAACGTCCTGCTGGTGTTGGACGCGATGACCGGCCAGGAGGCGGTCGCTGTCGCGCAAGCCTTCCAGGAGCGGGTCGACTTCGACGGCGTCGTGCTGACGAAGCTCGACGGCGACGCTCGCGGCGGCGCGGCGCTGTCCGTCAAGGCGGCCACCGGCAAGCCGATCAAGCTTGTCTCGGTCGGAGAGAAGGTCGACCAGCTCGAGTACTTCCATCCCGACCGGATGGCCTCGCGGATCCTCGGCATGGGCGACGTGCTCAGCCTGATCGAGAAGGCCGAGGCCGCCGTCGAGGGGGACGAGCGCGAGGAGCTCGAGCGCCGGATGATGCAAGGCGAGTTCTCGTTCGACGACTTCCTGAAGAGCTACAAGATGCTGCGGCGGATGGGGCCGCTCCAGGGCGTGATGAAGCTGATCCCCGGCCTCGGCAACCAGCTCGAGGGGCTCGACCAGGTGGACGAGAAGCAGCTCGCGCGCGTCGAGGCGATCATCCTCTCGATGACGCCCCGCGAGCGGGCGCTGCCCCACGTGATCGACGGCTCGCGCCGCCAGCGGATCGCCGGCGGCAGCGGCACCGACGTCCAGCAGGTGAACCAGCTGCTCGAGGCGCGCAAGCAGATGGCGAAGATGATGAAGCAGATGAAAGGCGGCAAGCTGCCTTCCCTGCCAGGATTGGAGGCTCCGGGAGCGCCGAACGGCGCCCGGGCGGCTACGGCGAGAAAGACCAAGAGCAAACGGAAGAAAAAGAAGAAGGCGAGGAGATAGATGGCAGTCAAGTTGAGGCTGACGCGGGTCGGCTCGAAGAAGAATCCGATCTATCGCGTCGTTGCCGCCGACACGCGCTCCCCGCGCGACGGCAAGTTCATCGAGATCGTCGGGCGCTACAACCCGCAGACCGATCCCTCGACGATCGAGTTCGACGAGGACAAGGTCAAGGACTGGCTCTCGAAGGGCGCCCAGCCCTCCGACACGGTCAAGCGCCTGCTGAAGGTGAAGAACATCGGAACGGGGTTGAAGGCGTGAGCCTTCAAGGCCGCTGCGATGGGGGAAGGGCTCCGGGAAACCGGGAGGTTTCCCGTTCTTTACTCCTCCGGGCGCGCGCCTCGTCTCTCTCGCGCGGCCGGAGGCGAACCCGGAAGAAAAAGGGGGCACGTGGGGGAAACATGGTTTCCCCCACGGGAGCGAACCGGAGGTGAGCGACATTGGCTGAGCTGCTGGCCGAGCTCGCGCGGCGGCTCGTCGACGATCCGGACGCGGTCCACGTCGAGGAGATCGAGCGCGACGGCGCGCACGTGCTGCAGCTGCACGTCGCGAAGGACGACGTCGGCAAGGTGATCGGCCGCCAGGGCCGGATCGCCCGGGCGCTGCGCACGATCGTCCGGGCCGGCGCGGCGCGGTCGAGCTACCGCATCCTTGTCGAGATCGTCGACTGAGCTTGTAAGGGTCGGCCAGGTCGGCCGGCCGCACGGCCTCGACGGCTCGTTCTTCGTAGAGCAGGCCAGCGACGATCCGGAACGGTTCGCGGTCGGCGCAGTCCTGCACGTGGACGGCCGACCAGCGCGGGTCGAGGCCTCGAAGCACTCCGGCGGCCGGCCGGTGATCCGCCTCGACCGCCAGGCGCCGCGCGGCGCCGAGCTCGCAGTTCCCCGCGAGGCGTTGCCGCCGACGGCGGAGGGCGAGTACTACGTCTTCCAGCTCGTCGGCCTCGAGGTCGAGGAGGAAGGCGGCCGCCTGCTTGGGCGGGTCGCGCGAGTCACGCCCGGCGTTGCGAACGACGTGCTCGAGCTCGACTCCGGGCTCGCACTGCCGCTCGTCGAAGCCTGCGTGCGTAAGGTCGATCTCGACCGTGGCCGGATCGTGGTCGCCGCTGGCTTCGCGCCCGAGCGCGATCCTGGCTAGGGTGCGACTGCGATCAGCGACGGCCAGCCGTAGTGGCCGTAGTAGTTCGCGTAGCCGAGGGCGCTCGAGACATTCGCCGTATAGCCCATGTTCGCGACCGGCTTCAGCGTCCGATTGCTGAGGCGTTCGAGCTCTGCGTGTTCGGTTACGTAGTACTTGCCGCCGACCTTGCGCGAGGTCTGGCGCGTGCGGACAAAGAGGATCGAGCCGTCCGCGAGCACCTGCGGGCTCTCGTCGGTCCAGCCCACGGGCGGATGCGTCAGTTGCCTGCGGATCGGCAGGAGCTCCCAGATGGCACGATGCTCCCGGCCGAAGCGGTCCTCTTCCCAGTTGCGCCCCGCTGCTGCTACGAGCAGGGTGCCGCCTGCGTTGCAAGCGGGCGACACCCAGGAACGGGAGCTGTCGCGCGAGCGATCGCGTCCGCCGACGACGATCCGCTTACCATGGGTCGCGAAGCGGTCTCCTCCCTCGGCGAAGGCCAGGCGTCTGCCGCAGCTCGAGACGAAGTCGCGATACATGAGCGTCGCTCCCACTTTCGTCTGATTCACATAGAGCGAGACTCCGTCGGCGGCGATCGAGGCTGAGTCCGGATAGTCCCACCAGACCACCTTGTTTCCTTGCCAGGTGACCGGATACGGCTCCGGCCCGCCGGTGCCGAACGAGAACGCCAACGAGAGGGCGCGGCCGTTCCAGATCCAGATCTCCTCGTGCCGGGGATTACCCCTGTAGAGCGTGCGGCCAATGGCAAGCCTCCCGTCGGTGCTCCAGGCGAGCGAGGTCGCGCCCCAGCCATCCGGTTCGAGCCGGCGGCTTCCGTGCGGGCTCCAGAGACTGACACCTTTCCGTCGCGTGACGTAGGCAGCGGTCTCGCCCGACGGGGCCCAAGCGATGTCCGATGTCGACAGCGTCGGACCGCCCGCAATTCGCCCGGCGGACGAGACCCTCCGGCGATCGGCGCTCCAATGCAAAGGCCCGGCGCCCGAGTGTCGCAGGGTGACGTTCTTGGCACCCGTAGCCAGGTCGACGACGACGAGATCGCCTCCTTGCACGAGCGCCACCCGCAGCGAAGGGCCGTTTGCGGCGCCGGCCGGGACCATCAGGGCGGTGAGGGCCACGGCGGCCGCAGCCGCGACCCGCCTTACACACCTTCCGTCCCGCAGGTTCATCTCGCTCTCAACGGAAGTATGTGCCTCTCAACGTCAGGGGTGAAGCTCCGCAGCTACCCTGCGCAGTGCCTCCTTTGCAGCTCGACGTCTTCACCTTGATCCCGCAGGCCTTTGCGTGGCTGACGGAGCAGCGGCCCGTTGCGGCCGTGCTCGGCGACGAGCTGGACCTGCGCTTGTTCAGTTACCGCGACTACACGCCGCTCTCCAGCTCGCAGGTCGACGACGAACCCTACGGCGGCGGAGCCGGGATGGTGCTTCGTGTCGACGTCGTCGCGGCCGCCCTCGAAGCCGCCTACGGCGACGCGCCTGCTCATCGCGTCGTCGCGCTGACGCCCCAGGGCAGGCAGCTGACGCAGGAGGTGGTCGAGGAGCTCGCCGGCGAGGAGCGCCTCACCCTGCTTTCGGCGCGCTTCGAGGGCTTCGACGAGCGCGTGCTCGCGCACCTCGCTTCTGACTCGATCTCGATCGGCCCCTACGTTCTCTCCGGAGGCGAGCTGCCGGCGATGGTGCTGGTGGACGCGATCGCGCGGCGGCTTCCGGGCGCGCTCGGCTCGGCGGAGTCCGGGCTCGTCGAGAGCTTCTCGGCTGAGCTCGAGGGCGGGCTCGAGTACCCGCACTACACGCGGCCCGCCGATTTTCGCGGTTGGCGAGTTCCCGACGTCCTCCTCTCGGGCGATCACGCGAAAATCGACGAGTGGCGGCGCATGCAGAGCCGTCTGCGGACCGCAGGTTGAGGCACGATACGGAGATGGACCAAGCAGACGGGGCCGGCGCGGTTCGAAATCCATACGAGGTACTCGGGGTTAGCCCTGATGCGTCGCCGGAGGAGATCCGAGATGCCTACTGGCGCCTCGTTCGCTTCCACCGGACGGAAGGCGAGGCCGCCTGGATGCCGACGCACCTCGGCGAGATCCAGGACGCCTACGAGGTCCTGTCCGATCCGTCGCGCCGCGCCGAGCTCGACGCCGCAAACGGGGACTTCGCGGCCGCCCAGCAGCCGTCTACGCCGGCGCCCTACGAGCCCGGCGTTTCGCCGCACCAGTCTGGCGTACAGCCTTACCAGCCCGGCGCGCCGCCCTATCAGCCGGGCACCCCGCCGTTCCCGCGGCCCGAGCCCAAGCCGGTCCATCGCTCGCGCAACCCGGTCGACCGGCTCACCCGCCGGCTGCCGCGACCCTGGCGGATCGCGATCGACTGGATCGTCACGATCGCCGGGGCGGTCGCGATCGTCTTCGCGATCAAGCAATGGGTCGTGAACCCGTACCGGATCCCCTCGTCGTCGATGGAGCCGACCCTGCACTGCGCGGGCGGTCAGGGCTGTGAGGCGCGCCTCTCGGACCGGGTGCTCGCGAACCGGTTCATCTACCGCTTCCGGAACCCGCACCGGGGCGAGATCGTCGTCTTCAAGACGCCGCCCGCGGCTCAGCAGCGCTGCGGCGCCGGCGGCACATTCGTCAAGCGCCTGATCGGTCTGCCGGGCGAGACCTGGTCGGAAAAGAGCGGCTACGTCTACATCAACGGCAAGAAGCTGAACGAGCCGTACATCAAGCCGGATCGCCGCGACACCGAGACCAACCCCCCGCAGGTGATCCCCAAGGGGATGTACTTCATGATGGGCGATAACCGGGCGCAGTCGTGCGACTCCCGCGTCTGGGGCACCGTGCCGAGGAAGAACCTGATCGGAGAGGTGTTCGCGACCTACTGGCCTCCGAACCGCATCTCGATCTATTCCGCGTACGTCTCATTCGGGCTGGGGGCGCTCGGCATGCTTCGGCTCCCCGGTCGGATCAGGCGCAGGCGTAAATCCGGGCAAACCGCAGTCCGCTAGCATTCAGCCCCGGCCCCGCTGGGGGCCGTTCTTATGCATCGGATCATCCAAGACCTCGAACAGCGCCAACTGCGCAGCGATCGACCCAGGTTCAAGCCGGGCGACACCGTGCGTGTCCACTTCCAGGTGATCGAGGGCCAGCGCCGCCGCGTGCAGGTCTTCGAGGGGATCGTGATCAAGCGCCAGGGCGCGGGCGCCCGTGAGACCTTCACGGTGCGCAAGCAGTCGTTCGGCGTCGGTGTCGAGCGCACGTTCCCGCTCCACTCGCCGAAGATCGAGAAGATCGAGGTCGCCGCGATCGGCGACGTCAGCCGCGCGAAGCTGTACTACTTGCGCGGCAAAGTGGGGAAGAAGGCGCGCGTCCGAGAGGTGCAGCGGAGGGGGCCGCTATCCTCGGCCGATGCTGTCGCAACGGGCGCCGGGGACGAAACCGAACCTGACGCCGGCGGCGCCGAGATTGAAGGCGCCGAGCCTGAAGCCGTCGAGCCTGAAGCAGCCGCCGAAGAGCCAGAAGCAGCCGCTGAAGAGCCAGAAGCAGCCGCCGAAGAGCCAGAAGCCTCAGGCGAGCCCGAAGCCGAGCTCGAAACCGAAGCCGAAGAGGCCGGGGCGGAAGCTCCTCGCGTTTGACCGCCGGCTAGACGTGCGGTTCGTCGCCGGCACCGACGAGGCCGGCCGCGGCTCGCTCGCGGGGCCGCTCGTCGTCGCGGGGGTGCTGCTCGACTACGGGAGCCTGCGCGACCATCGCGTCCGGCCGCTGGCGCTGCTGAACGACTCCAAGCAGCTCACGCCCGCGGGGCGCGAGGAACTGTTCCACGCCGTCTTGGCGTGTTGCTCGAAGGTTTCGGTCCGAGCGATCTCGGCCCGCGAGATCGACGCGAACGGGCTCCATCGCTCGAACCTGGCCGCGATGCGCGCGATCCTCTGGGAGCTCGCACCGCCCGCGGAGATCTGTCTCGTCGACGGCTTTCGGCTCGGTCCGACCGCGCCGGAGCACGTGGCGGTCGTCGACGGCGACGAGAAGAGCGCCGCGATTGCGGCAGCCTCGGTCGTCGCGAAGGTCGTCCGCGACCGGACGATGCGGCGGCTGGCCGCTCTTTATCCGCACTACGGGTTTTCCTCGCACGTCGGCTACATCACTCCTGCGCATTCCGCCGTCGTGCGCGAGCGCGGGCCGTCCGAGATCCACCGTCGCTCGTTCGAGGCTCGCTGCTATGCGGAGCAGCTTTCGGAGCCGGGCGCGGCCTAGTACTTCGGCGCGAGGCCGCGCCGCCGAACGGCGCGTCGCCTGGCACTACCGGCGACGCGGCTACCGGATCCTGGCGCGGAACGTCCGCGCCGGAGGCGTCGAGCTCGACCTGATCGTCCGGCGTGGGCGACGGCTCGTCTTCTGCGAGGTCAAGCTGAAGGAGGGGCGGAGGTTCGGCGACCCGCTTGAGGCCGTCGATGAGTGGAAGCGCGAGCGCCTCCGACGCGGGGCGCACGCGTGGCTGCTCGCGAATCCCTCGCTTGCGCAACTGCGCGTGACCTTCGAGTTCGCGGCGGTGCGACCAAGCGGCATCGAGCTCGTGTCCGACCTTCTGTACTAGGACTTGCTTCGCAGCCGCCGAACACGGCGAGGCCGTGGCCTCAACGCAAGATGCTCTCTACTGCGACCTCGGGCTCGACCTCTCGTGGTCGGAGCGCGAGCTGCCCGAGCGCGAGCGCACGAAACACGTGCACCGGCTCCACCCGTACCTCGGCAAGTTCACCTCGCAGCTCGTGGAGGTGATACTCGGGCGCTACTTCTCTTCGGGGCAGCACGTGCTCGACCCGTTCGCGGGCTCAGGGACGACGCTCCGTGCAGGCACTCGAGTCGGGCCTGAACGCCACCGGCGCGGATATCGCCGCTTTCAACTGCCTGCTGATGGAGGTCAAGACGCGGCGCTACAACCCGTTCGTCCTCGAGCGGGAGCTGCGGGCGGCATGCGAGCGGATCGGCGAGACCTCGAGCGAGCGCCCGCGCGGCTACCTGCGAGCCTGGTTCGCGCCGCAGGCCGCTGATCGACTACCACGAGCAGCACCGGTACGCGTACGAGCTGCTGGGGCTCGACGACTGCCGCGAGCTCGAGGTCGGGGCCGGCGCGGCGGGGACGTCGCGCGCCGCGATCGAAGCGTATTCCGACGGAATCGTCGCGACCTTCCGGAACGTGCGTGGCTCACTGCGGCCGGGCGCACCGGTGGTGATCGTCGTCAACGACCGCCGTGAGCTCTACCCAGAGATCCTGGAGCGCGCAGGCCTGCGCGAGGAGAGGCGGCACCGGCGGCACGTCAACCGGCGGACCGGGCGGCGCGCCGGCGAGTACTTCGAGGACGTGCTTGTCTGTCGGTTCTGAGCGCGCGGTTTTTCGCAGCTTCCGGCGTGACCTATCCAACTAGCGGAGTAAAACGGCCGCACCGGCCAAGCCGCCACGGCCTCCACGCGGCATCGCAAGCGACGCCTTTGTTCCGGCACGAGGCCGTGACAGACACGTAACAATCGCGCCGCTAGCGTCGGCCGGGTGCTCGCACGGATGATCACCCATGCACTCGTCGGCCTCGACGCGCGGCGCGTCGAGGTCGAAGCGCACCTGCAGAACGGTCTGCCGGCGTTCGCGATCGTCGGGCTCCCGGACCGCGCCTGCCAGGAGGCGAAGCAGCGTGTCCGCAGCGGGATCACCTCGGCCGAGCTGAACTGGCCGGACCGGCGGTTGACGGTCAATCTGGCTCCGGCGGAGCTCCGCAAGGAGGGTTCGGGATTCGACCTGCCGATTGCTCTTGCCGTTCTTGCGGCCTCGCGCCAGGTGACCGAGGAGAGCCTGCGCGGCCACGCGGCGGTCGGCGAGCTCGCTCTCGACGGTCGCGTCCGGCCGGTCGCAGGCGTCCTGGCTGCGGCGGAGGGAGCGAAGGAGCAGGGCCTCTCGCGGCTGTTCTGTGCGGCCGTTTCAGCGCCCGAGGCAGCGCTTGCGGGGATTGAGCCGGTGCCGCTGCACCACCTCGCCGAGGCCGCCTCCTACCTGCGCGGAGAGTGGCAGCCCGAGCCGTTCGACCAGCCGGACAAGCTGCCGTCGCCCGAGGGGCTGCCCGACCTCGCCGACGTCCGGGGCCAAGAGCGGGCCCGGCGTGCGCTCGAGCTCGCGGCGGCGGGCGGGCACAACCTGCTACTCGCCGGCCCGCCGGGGACCGGCAAGACGATGCTGGCCCGCCGCCTCCCCGGCATCCTCCCGCCGCTGACGCGGGACGAGGCCCTCGAGGTGACGCGGATCCACTCGGTTGCCGGGCAGCTGCCGCCCGGACGGCCGCTCGTGACCGTGCCTCCATTCCGGGCTCCTCATCACACGGCCTCGGCACCTGCGATCGTCGGCGGTGGTTCCGGCCCGCGTCCGGGCGAGGCGAGCCTTGCGCATCGGGGCGTCCTGTTCATGGACGAGCTGGCGGAGTTTCCGCGACCGACGCTGGAGGCCTTGCGTCAGCCGCTCGAGGACGGTGCGATCAGCATCGCGCGGGTCGGGGGGAAGGCCGTCTTTCCGGCTCGGTTTCAGCTGGTGGGGACGATGAACCTCTGCCCCTGCGGCGCCCGCGGCGACCCGGCTGCCGAGTGCTCGTGCTCGACGCAACGGCTGGCGGCTTACCGCGACAAGCTTTCGCGGGCGCTGCTCGACCGCTTCGACTTGCTCGTGACCGTGCCGCGTCCGCGGGCGCTCGAGCTCGCCGCGGCGCCGTCGGAGGCGTCCGAGCCCGTGCGCGAGCGGGTCGTCGCGGCGCGCGAGTTGCTGCGGGAGTGCCGCCTGCGCCGGACCGAAGCCGCCGATGCGCTGTTGTCGCGCGCGGTGGAGCTGCTGCCGCTGTCGGCGCGGGGGCGTGCACGCGTGGCCCGCGTCTCGGCGACGGTCGCGGCCCTGGCCGGTGCCGCCGAGGTCGAGCCCGAGCACCTGGCCGAGGCGCTCTCGTTCCGGACACCGAACGAGTTGGCGAAGGCAGCATGAGCGCGGCCGCGGTTGAGCCGATCCGCGCTGTGCGAAGGCTCGGGCGCCGTGATCTGCCGGAACTGCTCCGACACATCCACGACCCGCCGCACGCGCTCTTTCTCCGCGGCGCCGGTGGCGCGGAGATTCTCGCGCGCCCGGCGGTGGCGATCGTCGGCGCGCGGGCCTGCTCGCCCTACGGAGCGCAGGTCGCGCGCATGCTCGGGCGGGAGCTTGCCGCGTCGGGCCTGGTCGTGGTCAGCGGTCTCGCTCGGGGGATCGACGGGGAGGCGCACAGGGGCGCGCTCGACGCCGGCGGCGCCACCGTCGCCGTACTCGGCTGCGGCATCGACCGCGACTATCCGGCCGCCCACGCCGAGCTGGCGCGTCGGATCTGCGAGCGAGGCCTCGTCGTCTCGGAATACGAGCCGGGCGTCGAGCCCGCACCATGGAGGTTCCCCGCGCGCAACAGGATCATCGCCGGACTCGCGGCCGTGACCGTGATCGTCGAAGCCCGAGAGCGAAGCGGCGCGCTGATCACGGCCGACTTCGCGCTCGAAGACGGGCGTGAGGTCTTCGCGGTCCCGGGAGAGATCACCGGCACGCTGGCGGTGGGGACGAACCGACTGCTTCGTCAGGGCGCTGCGCCGCTCACCTCCGCGGATGACGTGCTCGAGCTGTTTGGGCTCGCGGCCTCCCAGCGGCCGCGCGCCCCTCAAGTGGGTGCGACAGCAGCCAGGGTGCTCGAGCGCCTCGCCGACGGTGCCGCCAGTGCGGACGAGCTCGCGCGCGCGACAGAGCTCGAGCCGGGGCCGCTCGCCGCGGGCCTCGCCGAACTCGAGCTCGCCGGCCTCGTCGCCGAGGCGGACGGACGCTACAGGGCGGTGGTGCCGCCCGGTTAGCATCAACGACATAGAGGGTTCGTACTGGCTCGAAGACGATGCGCCCGTGATCCCGAAGCACCGCCACTCGGGCCGTGTCGACGTGGCCATCGTCGGTGCCGGCGTGACCGGCTGCTCCTGCGCGCTCACGCTGGCGGACGCAGGCCTGCGCGTCCGCGTGCACGAAGGACGCCAGGTCGCGGGTGGGGCCAGCGGTCGCAATGGTGGCTTCGCACTCCGTGGCGCCGCCGCGGCGTACGACGTCGCCCGGGCTGAGCTCGGCGCCGAGAGCGCCACGTCGCTCTGGCGGTTGACCGAGCGCGCGCTGGAGCGACTCGCCGCACTCGCCGGTGACGCCTTCCGGCGGACCGGCAGCCTTCGCCTGGCCGCAGACCCTGAGGAGGCAGGGTCGTTGCGGCGGGAGTACGAAGCGCTGCGCGCCGACGGCTTCGAGGTCGAATGGCGGCCCGAGCTCAACGGCCGGCTTGCCGGCCGTTTCGACGGCGCGATCTTCCACCCGCCGGACGGGTCGATTCACCCTGCCCGCTGGGTGCGCCGGCTGGCCGTTCGGGCGGCGGAGGCAGGCGCGGAGATCCGCGAGCACAATCGCGTGACTGCGCTCGACGATCTGGATGCAGACCAGGTGGTGCTCGCTACCGATGGCTACACGCGCGGCCTGCTCGAACCGCTCGACCGGGCAGTCAAGCCGACGCGCGGGCAGGTCGTCGTCACGGAGCCTCTCGGCGAGGAGGTTTTCGGTTGCCCGCACTACGCGCGTCACGGCTACGACTACTGGCAGCAGACCGAAGACCTGCGGCTCGTGCTCGGCGGCTTCCGCGACAGCGCGCTCGAGGAGGAGTCGACGGCTGAAGAGGCGGTGACGCCCGCCATCCAGGCGCGGCTCGAGTCGTTCGCGGGCGAGCTCGTCGGGCGCGCGCCAAAGATCACGCACCGCTGGTCCGGGATCTTCGGCGTCACCGAGGACCGCCTGCCGTTGGCCGGCCCGATGCCCGGCTACGAGGGCCTCTGGGTCGCGTGCGGCTACTCAGGCCACGGCAACGTGCTCGGCCTCGTGTGCGGTGACCTCGTCGCGTCGGCGATCCTCAATCGGCCGGCGCCGGAGCTCCACCTCTTCGATCCCGCGCGCCGGCTCTAACGACGCACGAATCCCGCCCAGATGGTGCGGCTTGACGCTCAGCGGCACGCCTGCTCCGGCCTGCCGTCGCAACATTTCGACGACGGCGTTGCTCGGCGTGCCGAACACCTGGATGCCCGTCGTCGCGTCGACCGTCTCCGCATAAGCAGGCTGCCGCGCGCTCGGCAACGACCTCCATGTGAAACGCCATTGAGTCGGCGTCCGGGTGGACCTGGACGACCGCGACCTCGGTGCCATCCTCGTTTGCGTACTCGTTGAACGCGATCAGCCGTGGCTCGTTCGCCTCGACGAAATCGACGAGGCTTGGCACTCTCGCCTTCTCCTCGTCGAGCTTCCCCGGCTTGAGCCGGTTGGTGGCGATGAAGATGAACGGTCCCGACATAGCGTCTCCTTCGTCGATCGGGCGAGCACTTGCCGATCACGACAAGCCGAGGGCCCGGTGACTCATCCGCGGACCCTCGGAAGTCGCGCTCGAAGTCAGGTTCCGTTATCTCTTGGTCCTGGCCGCGGCCTAGAGGTCGCGGTCGAGCCCCGCGGACCCCCCCTTGTCGTCGGCGAGGAACTCGAGCAGAGCCTTGTTGGACTCCTCGGGGTGCGTCCAGCCGATGTTGTGCGGCCCGCCCTCGACGGAGATCAGCTTCAGGTTCGCGACGAGGTCGGGGAGACGCTTGGCGGTGGATTCGTAGGGCAGGATCCGGTCCTCGGTGCCGTGCACGACGAGCATCGGCACGTCGATCTTCGGCAGGTCGGCGCGAAAGTCGGTGAGCCAGGTACCGACGCAGGCATAGGTGGCATGCGGCGAGGAGCTTGCTGCGACATTGAAGCTCGCCTTCCACGCCTGCTTACTGATTCTGTCCGGTGCGAGCTTGTCGACGTTGTAGAAGTTGTCGAGGAAGTCCTTGAAGTAGGCGTAGCGGTCCTTGACGATGGCGGCCTGGATGCCCTTGAAGACCTGGCCGTCGACGCCCTCGGGGTTGTCGTCGGTCTTGAGCAAAAACGGCGGGATTGCGCCGAAGAGCACGCCTTGCGCACCCGCGCGGAGCCAACTTGCCGAGGTAACGCGTGACCTCGCCCGTGCCCATCGAGAAGCCGACGAGCACGACGTCCTCGAGCTCGAGTTGCTCGAGCAGCGCGTTCAGGTCGGTGGCAAAGGTGTCGTAATCGAAGCCTGTCGTCGGCCGGCTCGAGTTACCGAAGCCGCGCCGGTCGTAGCGGATCACGCAGTAGCCGGCGGAGAGCAACTCCGGCTCCTGGCGGGACGGCCCTGTCTCCCTCCTTTCCTTAAGCGGCGGCGAAGGGCGAGCCTACGCCCCTCTCGCGATCACTAGCACCGGTCGCTAGAGGTCGAGCGTCGGGAGGTCGAGCTCGTCGGCGCGCTCCATCGCGGCGAGCGCGATCGCCAGGTCCTGGATCGCGAGACCGGTCGAGTCGAAGCTGGTGATCTCGTCCGGCGACTCCCGGCCCGGTGCGTGTCCGACGAGCACCGTGCCCAGCTCGGTGACGTCGTCTCGAGTGATCGCGCCCGCCTCGACGGCGTGCACAAGCTCGCCGTTGTGGCTCGCCTGCTCCCAGTCGTCGCAGAAAACGCGAGTATGCGCCAGCTCGCCGATCGCGATCTCGGCCTTGCCCGGGCCGTCGGCGCCCATCAGGCTGACGTGCTGTCCCGGCTGCAGCGACCCTTCCGGGAGCAGGGTCTCGTTGCCGGGCGTCACCGTGACGAGCAAATCGGCCGCGAGCGCCTCTCCCCGCGACCCGGCGAGCCGCGCGCCGAGTTCCTCCGATGCCGCTCGCGCGCGCTGTGGATCGACATCCCAGACCATCACCTCGCGGCCGCGGGCCAGAAACGTCTTGGCCGTGGCCTTGCCGTTGACGCCGGCTCCGATCACGGCTGCGGTCTCGGCGTCCGGCCGTCCCAGCTCCTCGGCGGCGAGCACGGCTGCCGCTCCGGTCCGCAGCGCCGTCACGGCGCCCGCGTCGAGGGCCGCGCTTAAGGAACCATCGGACGCGTCCGAGAGCAGGACGAGACCGGTGACGGTCGGCAGACCGAGGGCCGGGTTGCCCGGAAAGGACGTCACCCACTTGAGCAACGCGTTGCCGGCGCCGAGTGCCGGCATCGCCCGAAAATCGCCCGCCGGGTAGGCCGGCACGTAGACCTTCGGCGGCATCGACCACTCCCCGCGCGCGTAGGCGACGAAGGCTTCGCGAACGGCCTCGACGGCGCGTTCGGGAGAGACGGCGGTCTCGACGTGCCGCGCCGAGAAGACTGGGATCACTGCGCCTTGATGCCTGCGATCAGCTGCTCGATCGAGTTCTTCGCGTCACCGAACAGCATCACCGTCTTCGGGTTGACGAAGAGCGGGTTCTCGACCCCCGCGAAGCCGGGGTTCATCGAGCGCTTGAGGACGACGACGCTCTGCGCCTGGTCGACGTTCAGGATCGGCATGCCATAGATCGGGCTGCCCTGGTTGGTCCGGGCGTCGGGATTGGTGACGTCGTTGGCGCCGATCACGAGTGCGACGTCCGTGCGCGGGAACTCGGTATTCGCCTCGTCCATCTCCTTCAGCTGCGGGTAGGGCACGTTCGCCTCGGCGAGGAGCACGTTCATGTGGCCGGGCATCCGGCCGGCAACCGGGTGGATCGCGTAGCTGACCTCGACTCCGCGCGCCTCGAGCAGGTCGGCCAGTTGCCGCACGTCGTGCTGGGCCTGAGCGACAGCCATCCCGTAACCGGGCACGAAGACGACCTTGTGCGCGTAGGCGAGCATCACGGCGACGTCGTCGGCGGTGGCCGAGCGAACGGCGCCGCCGTCGGTGTCCGCTGCGGCCGCCGCGGCACTTGGGCTGACCTGGCCGAAGGCGCCGAAGAGTACGTTCGCGATCGATCGGTTCATCGCCCGACCCATCAGGATCGTCAACAACGTTCCCGAGGCGCCGACGAGCATGCCGCTCACGATCAGGACGTTGTTCTCCAGCTCGAACCCGGTCGCGGCTGCGGCGATGCCGGTAAAGGCATTCAGCAGCGAGATCACCACGGGCATGTCGGCGCCCCCGATCGGGAGCACGAAGAGGACGCCGAAGACCAGCGCGCCGAGGATCACGGCCACGATCAGCAACTGCTTCTCCGCGCCGGCGACGATCGCGACTCCGGCGGCGACGACCGCTGCAAGGAGCAAGCCGTTCACTGCCTGCTGGCCGGGATACACGATCGGGCGTCCCTGGATCAGCTCCTGCAGCTTTGCGAAGGCGACCAGCGAGCCCGCGAACGAAACCGAGCCGATCAGCGCCGAGAGGATGATCGAGACGCTGATGTCGCCGTGCAGCCGGCCGGGATCGGGAGCCAGAACGTGGAACTCGGCGAACGAGATCAAGGCCGCCGCGCCGCCGCCGACGCCGTTGAACAGCGCCACCATCTGCGGCATCGCAGTCATCTTCACGCGCCGCGCCGCGACGGCGCCGAAAGAGCCGCCGATCGCCATGCCGACGACGATCTCCCAGTAGCTGACGACGGATTTCTGCGCGAAGGTGACCGCGATCGCGATCAGCATCCCGACCGCACCGATCCAGTTTCCGCGACGCGCGGTCGCGGGGTGTGAAAGGAACTTCAGCGCCAGGATGAAGGCGACGATCGTCGCCAGGTAGGCGAAGTCAGTCGCTACCCGGCCCATACCACCTCATTGCGTCGGCGAAGTCTCCCGCTTGCTTTGTCCTCCGTCCGCGGCTTTGCCGTCGTGGGCCGCCCGCTCCGCGGCGGTCGGCTCACGTTTTCGGAACATCTCGAGCATGCGGTCGGTGACGACGAAGCCGCCGACGACGTTGGCGGAGGCAAGCACAACGGCGACCAGCCCGACGACGGTCGTGAGCGTGTCCTTGTGGCCGAGCCCCGCGACGAGCATGGCGCCGACGATCACGATGCCGTGGATCGCGTTCGTGCCCGACATCAGCGGCGTATGCAGCAGTGTCGGGACCTTCGAGATCACCTCGAAGCCGAGGAAGATCGCGAGCACGAGGATCGTCACCTCGAACGCGAGCAGCAAGCCATGACTCATCCGGCAAACCCCTTTCCAAGCGCGTTCGCTTTGGCCTGGTCGAGCCGACATCCCCCACCCAAGGTGGGGATCTGAAGCCCGCCCCCCTCGGGGATGACGATACCGCCAAGCCGGCGAACGCCGTGTGCCGATTCTGTGACGAATCGTCCACACCTGGCCGTTCGGGTCACGCGGCGACTTCTTCCTTGCGCGTGACGCAGGCGGACGCGGTGATCTCGTCTTCCCAGTCGAGATTGAGCTGACCCTCCGGCGCGAGGTGCTGGAGCAGGGCGAGCACGTTGCGCGAGTAGAGCTGGCTTGCGTGAAACGGCATCGTGCTCGGCAGGTTCGTATAGCCGAGGATCGTGACGCCCTCGCGGACGACGGCCTCGCCCGGCTCCGTCAGCTCGCAGTTTCCGCCGGCCTCGGCGGCGAGGTCGACGATCACCGATCCCGGGCGCATGGCCGCGACCGCCGAAGCCGGGATCAGCCGTGGCGCCGGCCGGCCGGGCACGAGGGCGGTCGTGATCACGGCGTCGAACTCCGGCAGCCGCGCCTCGAGCGCCTGCTGCTGCCGCTGCTGTTCCTCCTCCGTCAGCTCCCGCGCGTAGCCGCCGGCCGTCTCTTCGCCGGTGACGCCGAGGTCGAGAAAGCTGGCGCCCAGGCTCTCGACCTGCTCGCGGACGATGGGCCGAACGTCGAACCCGGAGACGACGGCGCCAAGCCGCCGCGAGGTCGCGATTGATTGTAGTCCGGCGACGCCGGCGCCGAGCACGAGCACCTTGGCGGGCGCGACCGTGCCGGCGGCCGTCATCAGCATCGGGAAGAACTTCGGCAACCGGTCGGCGGCGAGGATGGCGGCTTTGTAGCCCGACACCGTCGCCTGCGAGGACAGCGCGTCCATCGCCTGCGCCCGCGTGATCCTCGGGATCGATTCCATCGCAAAAGCGATCACCCGGCGCTCGCTCAGGCGGTCGATGCCCTCGCGGTCGGTCAGCGGCTCCAGGAAGCCGATCAGGATCTGACCCTCCCGGAACCGGGCCGCCTCGTCCGCCGAGGGCGGCTGCACCTTGACGAGGGCGTCGGCCGAGTACGCATCGTCGATGAGCGTCGCACCCGCTTGTTCGTAATCGGGATCAGGAAAGCTCGCCGACTCACCTGCGCCGCGCTCGAACGCGACCTCGAAGCCGCTTCCGGCGAGCCGTTTGACGGTCTCGGGAACGAGCGCCACGCGCCGCTCACCGGCAGCCGTCTCGCGAGGAACCCCGACCTTCATCCGCAGGCAACTCTAAAGCCGCGCCCGGAAGCGGCCGTCGCATAACCGGCACGAAGGCGTCACCCACTCGTGCGCGTGAGCTCGATACGCGGGCGCACCTCACCACCGAAGGTCGGACGCACCTCAACAAGGAGCCGGACGTAAGCCGCAGTAGATTGCGACCGTGGCCGGCCCAAGTGAACGGCGTCTCGCCGAGATCGCCGACAGCTTCTTCAGACCCCCCGTTCGCGATCTCGTGCCGTACGAGCCGGGTAAGCCCGTGGAGGAGGTCCGGCGGGAGCTCGGCCTCGACCGGGTCGTCAAGCTGGCCTCGAACGAGGGGCCATACGGCCCGTTTCCGGCCGCGCTCGAAGCGATCGCGCGCGCTGCCCCCGATCTGAACCGCTACCCCGACGGCGGCGCCTACCGCCTCCGCGCGGCACTGGCCGACTTCCACGACGTTGGCTTCGAGGAGGTCGCGGTCGGTGCAGGCTCCGACGGGCTCGTCGACGGGCTCACGCAGATCGCCCTCGACCCGGGCGACGAGATCGTGTGCGGCTGGCCGTCGTTCCCGAGCTATGCAATCGACGCGCGCAAGCTCGGCGCGGTGCCGAAGACCGTGCCGCTACGCGACGAGCGCTACGACCTCGAGGCGATGCTCGGCGCGATCACACCGCGGACGAAGCTCGTCTACGTCTGCCACCCGAACAACCCAACGGGGACGATGAACACCCGCGGCGAGCTCGACGCGTACTTCGACCGCGTTCCCGACCACGTCCTCACCGTCCTCGACCAGGCGTACTTCGAGTACATCGACGATCCGGACTACGCCGACGGGATCGCGGAGTACCTCAAGGCCGGGCGCCGGGTCGTCGTCCTGCGAACGTTCTCGAAGATCTTCGGCCTTGCAGGGGTTCGCGTTGGCCACGCGCTCGCCCCGCCCGCCGTCGTGACCGCGCTCGGGAAGGTGCGGCGCGCCTTCGACATCACGACACCCGCACAGGAAGCCGCGCTCGCGAGCCTCGGCGACACGCAGGAACTCGAGCGCCGCCGCCTCGAGAACGCCGCGCAGCGCCCGGAGGTCGAGCGGATCCTGCGCGAGCACGGGCTCGAGCCGACGGGGCCGGCCGTGGCGAACTTCCTCTACTGCGACCTGGGGGAGGACTCGCGGCCTCTCTTCGAGCAGTTGCTGCGCGAGGGCGTGATCGTCCGCCCGACACACGGCTTCGGCGGTCCGACGGCGATCCGGGTGACGGTCGGCACGGCCGAGGAGAACGCCTTCCTTGCCGACGCACTCGACCGGGTCGCGGCGATGGCCGCCAAGGTCGGCTAACTGGTCTTGGCGGAAACCGCGTTGTCCGAAAAACCCCTCTGTCAGGTCAACACCACCCTGTTACCGTTTCGGAGGCCGTGAGCCGCTACCTGACCGGTCGCCGACTCGGGCTCCTCGGCCGTGAGCCGGGCTTCCGCTCGCTCTTCCTGGCCACGCTCGGTTCGGGGCTGGGGACCTGGCTTGCGCTCGTCGCGCTGCAGATCGACGTGCTCAGACGAACCCATTCGCCGCTGTGGATGAGCGCGCTGCTGATCGCAGACATCCTGCCGACGCTGCTCGTCGGGATACTCGCGGCGCCGCTTGTCGACCGCCTCTCGCGCCGCGGGTTGCTGATCGGCGCCGACCTCGCTCGCTTCGGCGTCTTCTGCGCGCTGCCCTTTGCGCCGAATGCGACCACGATCGTCGCCCTTGCGGCCGTGATCGGAATCGCGACCGGCTTCTTCCGCCCCGCGGTCTACGCGGGCCTCCCGAATCTCGTTTCGGACAAGGACCTGCCGCGGGCGAACTCGCTGCTTCAGACGATCGACAACTCGACCTGGGCGATCGGCTCGCTCGTCGGGGGCGCTCTCGTCGCAGCCCGCGGGCCGCACCTCGCCTACTGGATCAACGCCGCAACCTTCATCCTCTCGGCCGCCCTCCTCGCGCAGATCCCCCAGCGGTTGCTGCAGGAGGCCAGGGCGGAGACGCGCGGCCACTGGCGTGATCTCGCCGACGGCCTGGTGCTCGTGCGCCGCTCGCGTGCGCTGCTGACGGTCTTGATCGCCTGGAACGTCGGCATGATCGCCAACGCGTTCGTCAACGTCGGGGAGCCGTTTCTCGCCACGGACTCGTTCTCCGCGGGAAGCTTCGGCCTCGGCCTGATGATG
>Ga0207646_10002171_pt1 | contig 23425 bp, 29 predicted proteins | sample KBSK5502metaG_FD_184343 | JGI IMG/M metagenome (GOLD analysis project Ga0207646, IMG submission 184343) | Corn, switchgrass and miscanthus rhizosphere microbial communities from Kellogg Biological Station, Michigan, USA - KBS K5-50-2 metaG... | ecosystem: Host-associated > Plants > Roots >... | reverse complement strand
GCCTGATCAACCACGTCCTCCAGAACAACCTCTTCCACGACGAGTACGTGCGGAACTACACGAACGCCTCGTTCATCGTCAAAGACGCGTACAGCTTCACGGACGGCCTGTTCTCCGGATACAACGAGGCCAAGCGGTCGTACGACATCTCGAGCTGGAGCTACGACGTCGGCGCCGACGGCTTCGCCAAGCGGGACAGGACTCTGCAGGACCCGCGGACCGTCTTCCAGCTCATGAAGGCGCATTACTCGCGCTACACGCCGGACGTGGTGTCCAGCATCACCGGGATCCCGGTCGAGGACTTCAACAAGGTCGCCGAGCTCGTCGGCCAGATGGGCGCGCCCGACAAGGTGATGACGATCGTGTACGCAGTCGGCCTCACGCACCACACGACCGGCGGGCAGCTGATCCGTTCTGGATCCGTGTTGCAGCTGCTGCTCGGGAACGTCGGCCGCCCGGGCGGCGGCATGAACGCCGAGCGCGGCCACGCCAACATCCAGGGCAACACCGACCACGCCATCTCGTGGGAGATCCTGCCCGGCTACCTGAAGATTCCCGCGCCCGGGCAGAAGAACCTGGACGACTACGTCACCCAGAGCGCGGCCAAGAAGTCGGACCCGAACTCATGGAACTTCTTCGGTCTCAACTACCGGAAGTTCATGGTCAGCCTCCTCAAGGCCTGGTACGGCGACGCCGCCACCAAGGCCAACGAGTTCGCGTTCGACTTCGTGCCCAAGCCGGGCCAGAACTCATCGTGGATGTCGATCTACGACCAGGCGCTGAAGGGCAAGATGCAGGGCCTGATCCTCTCGGGCATGACCGCGGCCAGCATCGGCCCGGACGTCAATCAGGTCATGCAGGCGCTCTCGAATCTCAAGTGGCTCGTGGTGATGGATGCGCTGCCGACCACCAGCTCTGAGTTCTGGCATGCGCCGGGCACGGACGCAAGCCAGGTCCAGACCGAGGTCTTCATGCTCCCGGCAACGCACTGGATCGAGAAGGACGGATCGTTCACCAACAGCGGCCGCTGGGCGCAGTGGAAGGACCAGGTGATGCCGCCGGCCGGCCAGTCACGCCACGACCACTGGATCCTTGCGGACCTGTTCAGCAGGGTGAAGAAGCTGTACCAGCAGCAGGCCGGGAAGTTCCCAGACCCGATCATGGCGCTGACCCTCAACTATGCGGACCCGCTCAAGCCGGAGCTCGACGAGATCGCCAAGGAGATCAACGGCAAGGACCTCTCCACTGGCAAACAGATGACATCGTTCGCGCTGCTGAAGGACGACGGATCTACGACTGCCGGTGACTGGATCTACACGAGCAGCTATCCCGATACGGGCAACCTCATGAAGCGGCGCAACGGGATCCAGGACCCGGCGAAGAACGATCCGAGCGGCATGGGCTTCTACGCGACCTGGGCGTGGAGCTGGCCGCTCAACCGCCGTGTCCTCTACAACCGCGCCTCGGCCGATCTCAACGGGAAGGCCTGGGACCCCAAGCGGCCAGGCATCACGTGGAACGGCAGCAAGTGGGTGGGCGACGTCCCGGACTACCCGGCGACGATGGACCCCAAGGACCCCAAAGCCTGGCTGCCGTTCATCATGAACGGAGAGGGGACCGGCCGCCTCTTCAGCAACGGTATGAACGACGGGCCGTTCCCCGAGCACTACGAGCCTGTGGAGTCGCCGGTCGCGAACCCGCTTCACACCGCCGTCTCCGCGTCCCCGGTCGCATTCCTGTATGACAAGGCGGCCGGGCGCCCCAACCGCTTCGGCACGCCGAGCGAGTTTCCGTATATCGCGACCAGCTACCGGCTGACGGAGCACGAGCACTACGTCACCCAGCACGTCCCCCACCTCGTGCAGCTGCAGCCCGAGCCGTTCGTCGAGATCCCGTGGGAGCTGGCCCAGGAAAAGGGCATCCAGAGCGGCCAGAAGGTTCGCGTCTCCTCCAAACGAGGCAAGGTCGAGGTGCTGGCGCTGGTCACCAAGCGCCTCGGCTCGATGACCGTCGCCGGTCAGAAGGTGTTCCAGATCGGCATCCCCATCCACTGGGGCTATGTCGGCATCGCAGCCGATCAGGACCCGAGCCACGGCCGGTACTGGCTCGCCAACGCGCTGACGCCCTTCGTGGGCGACGCCAACTCGCGGACACCCGAGTTCAAGGCGTTCCTCGTCAACCTGGAGAAGATCTGATGGCCACGGTGGCGATCGAGCTCGACCGCTGGACGGACCGCCGACGACGGACAGCGGTGCTCCGCGAACGGCGTCCCTTCGCCCGCGACATCCTCGACTTCTACGGTGCCTTGCTGTCAGTCCAGGAGGACGCGTACCGCGACGCGGCAGCGAGCCCGCCGCCCGCGGATCGGCTGCCGGCGTATGTCTCCGAGCTCGTGATGCCGGCCGTGGTCGGAGCCGCGCTGGCCGCCGCGCCAGACGCGCTGCGGCTGGCCATCTCCGCGCGCACAGAAGAGGCAGACCTTCCGGGCATGGTGAGCTCCTGGATGCGCGGCAAGGCGATACCGCCGGTTGACACTTTTCTGGCACGCGCGGCGACCAGCCCCGTGCTGGAGGCGCTCGGCGAGCGGGCCGCCGCGGCCTTTCCGGGGCCGCGGGCAGAGCGAACCTGTCCTCGCTGCGGAGGTCCCCCGCAGCTGAGCTACTTCGCGCCGGCCGGTGAGGACCTCGCCACCGGGCCACGGCTGCTGCTTTGCGCGCGGTGCCACGCCGGCTGGGGCTACGCCCGCATGACGTGTCCGTCGTGCGGCGAGAATTCGGGCCCGCGGCTGCCGATCTTCAGCGAGGAGGGCACCGCAGCCGGCGAGCGCGGCAGCGTGATCCGCGGGCTGCCCGCAGGCGTCGCTCGCGAAGCTCGGAGCGCCGTCTTCCCGCACATGCGCATCGAAGCGTGCGACAGCTGCCGGCGCTATCTCCTCAACGTCGACCTGGCGGGCGACCCGGCGGCCGTCCCCCTGGTCGACGAGCTGTCCGCCGTGCCGCTCGACCTCTATGCGAGAGAGCGCGGCTTTTCCAAGATCACAACCAACCTGATGGGGTTCTGAGCATGGCCGCGATCAAGCCTGGCGAGTCGTACGGCTTCTTCACCGACACCAGCATCTGCATCGGCTGCAAGGCCTGCGAGGTCGCCTGCAAGGAGTGGAATCAGCTCGAAGGTAATCAGGCCGCGTTCCTCGCCGACAGCTACGACAACACCGGCCAGCTCGATGCGCAGAACTGGCGGCACGTGAAGTTCATCGACAACGTCCCCGAGAATTCGACGGCCGCGGGCAACGGAACCGCCTTCCTGATGATGTCCGACGTCTGCAAGCACTGCAAGCACGCGAGCTGCATGGAGGTCTGCCCGACCGGGGCCATCATCCGCACCGAGTTCGACACGGTCTTCATCCAGCAGGACGTCTGCAACGGGTGCCGCAACTGCGTGGCTGCGTGCCCCTACAGCGTCATCGGCATGAACCAGGCGACGGGCACCGCGCACAAGTGCACCCTCTGCTACGACCGCCTGCAGGGCGGCCTGCAGCCGGCATGCGCCAAGGCATGTCCAACGCAGTCCATCCAGTTCGGCCCACTGGCCGAGCTGCAGCAGGCGGCCGACGTGCGCCTGGCCGCGCTTCACTCCCAGGGCGTCACCCAGGCGCAGCTCTACGGACGCGACGACACCGTCTACGGGGGGCTCAACGCGTTCTTCCTCCTGATGGACAAGCCCGAAGCCTATGGGCTGCCCAACTCGGCCAACGCGGTCCTGCCCAGCCGCAACGACCTCGGCGGCTACCTCGGCGCGCTTGCCACCGCGGTGGTCGGCGTGATTGCGGGCCTCATCGCGTTCAGGCGGAGGGTGACGGGCTGATGTTGCTGGCTGCGGCCGAACACTTCGTGCGCGCGCCTCAGTGGACCTGGTACATCCTCGGCTACTTCTTCTTCGCGGGTCTGAGCGGCGGCGCCTACGCAGTGGCGACCTTGCTGCGCCTGGCCGGCGACCAGCGAGATGAGGCCGCGGCCCGCGTCGGCTTCTACGTGAGCTTCGTCGCCCTGCTCTTCTGTCCGGTGCTCCTCACCGTCGACCTCGGGGCCGGCTGGTCCCGGTTCTGGCACATGCTTGTGAACGTCACGCCGGGCGACCAGAGCCTCAGCTTCAAGTACTGGTCCCCGATGTCCGTGGGCGCATGGGCACTGTTCGTGTTCGGCCTGTTCGCGACCGTCTCCGCGCTCGAGTCGTATGTCCTCGACCGGCGCCGGGAGCCCCTCTCCCGTCCCCTCGGCGGGCCTGTCGGCCTCCTCTTCAACATCATCGGCGCCGTCCTCGCCCTGTTCCTCGCCTCGTACACAGGCGTCCTTCTCAGCGTCAGCAACCAGCCGGTCTGGAGCGACACGTGGGCCCTCGGCGGCTTGTTCCTCGCCTCTGGGCTCGGCGGCGCGACCGCCTTAATCGCCTGGCTGACGCGGTACCGGTCGGAGGCCGCCTTCAGCCTCGCCCGGCTTCACGCGGCCGGCGGCTACTTCGCCATTCTCGAGCTGATCCTGCTCGTGGTCTTCTTCGTCACGATCTCGATCGCCGGCACCGCGGGACGGACCGTCGCCCTGCTTCCCCTATGGGCGCTGGCCCTGGTCGGCGTCGCGGCGGCCCTCGTCGGTGCGAGAGGGCGCGCTCGAGTCGAGCCCGGCGGCGGCGCGGCGGTGGTGGCTCGGACCGGGACGAATGCGGTCATCATCTCGCTGCTCGTGCTCGCCGGCGTGCTCGCGCTCCGCGCGGCTGTGATCTTCAGTGCTCAATAGCGCGCCTCCCACAACCGACCAGGTGCTCGCGGTCCTCGCCGGCATCGAGGACCCCGACCTGCATCGCGACGTCGTCAGCCTCGGCATGATCAAGGACCTCGACGTGGCCGGCGACGGCCGGGTCAGGTTCACCTTCGAGCTGACCACGCCGGCCTGCCCGGTCCGCGACCGCTTCCAGTCGCTGGCCAAAGACCTCGTCGGCTCAATCCCCGGGGTGACGTCGGTCGAGCTGAAGATGACCGCCAACGTGCGGTCCGCGTTCAACGGCGGCTCATCGACCCAGGCCGTCCCGGGCGTCAAACACATTGTCGCGGTCGCCTCCGGCAAGGGCGGCGTCGGCAAGTCGACGGTGGCGGTCAACCTCGCCGCGGCGCTGGGCGCAGCCGGCGCGAGCGTCGGACTGTTGGATGCGGACATCTACGGCCCGTCCGTACCGCCGATGCTCGGACTGAGCGATCAGCCGAAGGTCGTGGACGGGAAGCTGGTGCCGCTCGAAGCCTTCGGCCTGAAGGTCATGTCAATCGGCCTCCTGGCCGGCGCCGACAAGGCGATGGTCTGGCGAGGACCGATGGTCTCGCGAGCGATCGAGCAGATGCTGACCGACGTGCGCTGGGGCGAGCTCGACTATCTGGTCGTCGACCTCCCGCCAGGGACCGGAGACGCGTCCCTCACGCTGGCGCAGGCGATCCCGCTCACCGGGGTGGCCGTCGTTTGCACTCCGCAGGAGGCCGCTCTCCGGATCGCGGTCAAGGCGCTGCAGATGTTCCGCGGCCTGAACGTCGCGCCGCTCGGCCTGATCGAGAACATGAGCTGGTTCGTCTGCGGGCGCTGCAGCGAGGAGCACTTCATCTTCGACCACGGCGGCGCCGAACGCGCCGCCCAACGGCTGGGCGTGCCTTACCTCGGCGCCATCCCGCTCGAGAAGGCGATCCGGGAAGAGGCCGATGCCGGCTCGCCGGTGGTGCTTGCGCGCCCGGACACGGCCGGGGCCAGGGCGATTCAGGCGGTGGCATCCGCGGTCGCCGCACGGATCAGCGTGCAGAGCTTCCGCCGGCTGCCGGTCATCAACGTGCGCTAGGCATCGGCAGGCGGGGACTCGGCCTCGAGCTCCTTGCGAACCTCCTCGATGTAAGCGGCGACCTGCGCATCGCTCGCTTCAGGCTGGGCGGTGCGAAGCCGTTCCGCCGCGACCCCAGCCAGGTAGCACGACAGCGGCGCGAAGCGGCGTTCCTGCGTGTGGGCCGCCGCCCGCGCCAGCTCGAGGAGCTCCAGCGCCACCCGCGAATCAAGAACGGGAGCCTCGATCGTGGCGCCTCTCCGTCGCGCGGCCTCGACCCAACGCTTGCCTTGCTCGTCGAAAAACGGATTCATCGAGTCACGTATAGCACCCTGCCGGTGTAACCAGGCCGGTTAAGTACCTACGTGTCCCTGACGGCCCGCCTCCGCATGGCGCTGGCGATCGGCGCCGCCGGCCTGACACTGGTCGCGTGCTCGACCGCGACGGCCGAGTCGTCGCCGGCCGCGAGCCCGCCGGCTGCGGCATCGCCAACCCAAGCATCGCCCCCACCGGCGTCGCCCTCGCCGCTATCGGCGTCCGCCGTGCTGGCGCCGCCGGCGGTTGTGGCGACGGCCTTCTCAGGGCTGCCGCGAGGAGCCTACCCGGTGCACATTCACTCGAGGTGCAGCGGCAACCAGGCGTTTCACATCATCACCCTGGGGAGCCTGCGAATTGCGTCGGACGGGACCGGCGCCATCGGCGTCCCCCGCGGTTACCTCGGCCGCGGCCTGTGCCTGATCGTGTACGCCAACCCGTCACTCTCGGCCGTGCTGACCACCCGTCCGATCTAGTGTCGCGGGCGTTCAGTAGCCCAGCTGGTCGGCGAGGTCCACGAAATCGACAGCCTGAACGTCAGCGTCTGGATCGGGCAAGAGATCCGCGCCTCCCGCCGGTCCTTTCTCGAGACGCCGCTCGACGAACGCCGTGCGCATGCCGGCGGCTCGCGCGGCGCGCAGGTCCGCCTTGTGGGCGGCCACCATCATGACCTCGCCGATCTGCACCGCCAGCTCTGACGCGGCACCCAGGTATATCTCCGGATCGGGCTTGTAGTGGTGGAAGTCTTCCGCCGAAAGCAGGCGCTGGAAGGGCAGGCCGGCAGAGCGGACCAGCTCGGCCTGCTGGGATCGGTTGCCGTTCGAAAGGGTGGCCACCGTATAACTCCGCGCAAGCCGGCCTAGTCCCGGGACGGCGTCCGGCCATGGCGGCAACCGCTCCCAAGCACGCGTGAGCTCGTCACGCGCCGCCCCGTCGAAGCCTTCAGCGCCAAGGTCCTGCAGGACCTGGTCGAGCGATAAACGGTGAAGCCGGTCGAAGTTGGTCCACGGCAGCTCGCCCCGGCGGACTCGGTCCATATAGGGGACGTAGAGCGCGCGCCAGGCATCGGCCAGTCGATCCCAGTCGGCCTCGACGCCGCTCAGCGCCCCGATGCGCCGCGCCTCGCCCGCGACTCCTGAACGCCAGTCGACGGTGGTGCCGAAGATGTCGAACGTCAGGGCGCGCACGTCGCTCAGCCCGAGCACATTCTGAGTCTAGGCGCGCGCCCCAGGAATGCCTTTGAGCGCGAGCAGGGCAGCGGCGGCGATGGACCAGAGCACGAACGTGCCCACCCCGAGAAGGGGCAAGGCTCCGCTCTTGAATACGAGGGCGAACAGGACCGCCCCGACGGCGAAGTTGAGCAGGCCGACGGCGGCGCCGATCAGCCCTGTGATCCGCCACGAACCACCGAGCCGGCTCATCGCCAGGCCGAATCCAAGAGGCACGAGCCCCTCGATGAACACGCTTGCCGAGTTCGCCTCGCTGATGCCGTCGTACAGGGCAGCGGCAAAGCCGGTGGAAGTTCCGAGGCCTGCGGCGTCATAGACCAGGATCGCCCAGACGATGCTGATTGACGCCGCGAACGCGCCGAGGGCGGTGCCGCCGACGACGCCGACCACGGCGCCAAACCGGGCTTCCGCGTCGGCCTTCCAGAGGGCGACCGCGAGCACGCCCGTGAAGATGCTGCCGAGGACCGTGGGCAGCACGTTGCCCAGGAAGAAAGTTGCCTGCAGGCCGGTGCTGTGGCTCGCAAAATAGTCGACGACGCCCCCGGAATCGGTGCCGAAGGCGGGCGGCACTCCGCCCGGCGCCACACCGGCCACCAGCAGCAGCGCGAACGCAATGCCCGCCAATCCCGCAGTGCGCTCCCAGGCTCTTTGACTCATCGCTCGCCCATGACGACGAACGCGAGGTGCCCGATTTCGACCGAGGCGCTACTGAGAGCTCGCCAGCAACCGGTTCTCGAGCAGCTCCCGCTCCGCCGGGTTCGTCGTCAGCGCCAGGGCACGGGCGTCGGCGCTGCGCGCCTCGACTGTGCGACCGAGCTTGCGCAGCAGCTCGGCTCGAGTCGCGTGGTAGAGGTGATAGCCATCGAGCTCGGTGGCCAGCGCGGTGACATCCGCCAGGGCGGCGGCCGCGCCCTCCACATGCTCCAGGGCGATCGCGCGATTGAGGCGCACCACCGGCGAGGGCCAGAAACGCTCGAGCAGCTCGTAGAGACCGACTATCCGCGGCCAATCGGTGGCCTCCCAGGTTGCCGCGGCGGCGTGTGAAGCCGCGATCAGCCCCTGGACCTGGTACGGCCCTGGCCGGCCCATCGCGAGCGCCCGGTCCAGGAGGCGCCGAGCGTCGGCGATGGCCTCGCGGTTCCACAGCCTCCGGTCCTGGTCGGGCAGCAGCACGAGCGTTCCGGCCGCGTCGAAGCGGGCGGTCGCCCGGGCCCTGTGAAAGCGGATCAGGGCCAGCAGGCCGATGGCCTCGGGCTCGCCCGGCAGCAGGTTGGCCAGCATGCCGGCCAACGCCTCCGCCTCTTCAGTCAGCACCGGCCGGGACGGTACCTCGCTGGTGGCGAGGTAGCCCTCGTTGAACAGCAGGTAAACCACCGCGAGCACTTCCTTCAAGCGCGCGGCCAGCTCGTCCGGCGCGGGTATCCGGTACGGGATGCGAGCCTCCACGATCTTGCGCTTGGCGCGCACGATCCGCTGCGCGACGGTGCCTTCGGACGTGACGAACGCGCGGGCGATCTCGCGCGTGGTCAGTCCCGCCACAGCGCGCAGCGTGAGTGCCAGCTGTGCCTCCCGGTTGATGGCGGGATGGCAGCACGTAAAGATGAGTCGGAGGCGATCGTCCACCTCAGGCTCGTCGGCCGCCTCAGCCGCGAACAGGAGAGTCAGCTTCTCCTGATAGCGCTGCTGGCGTCGCCAGCGATCGACCGCCAAGCGGCGTGCGGTGGTCATCAACCAGGCTCCGGGCCGGTCCGGCACGCCTTCGCGCGGCCAGTGCTCGAGGGCGGCCAGGAGCGCGTCCTGGACCAGCTCTTCAGCCAGATCGAAGTCGCCCAGCTTGCGCACCAGGGCGGCGGTGAGACGGCCCGCCTGCTCGCGAAAGACATCGGCCAGCGCGGACCTGGCGGAGTCGCTCAATCAGCGAGCAACTATAGGCCGGATCTCCACCTTGTGGCCTCGCGCGGGCCAGCTCTTCGCCAGAGCGATGGCGGCGTCCAGGTCGTCGACCTCGACGATTCCGTACCCGCCGATCGTCTCCTTGGCCTCCATGAACGGACCGTCCATGGTTACAGCAGAGCGGTCCTCCCACGTGATCGTGGTCGCAGTCCGTGCAGGCTGCAGCTCGGCGCCGTCACGCAGCACGCCCTTTTCGGAAAGGCTCATCCACCAGCGCATGATCGCGTCGTAGTCGCGCTCCTTGTCGCTCAGGCCTTCCCACTCTTCGTCCGAGCGCACGAGCATCAGCATGTACTTCACTGCGACTCCGCCTCCTTCTTGAGTCCATCCAGGAGCGCCTCGAAGCCCGCCGCCATCCGTTCGCCCATCATCGCCGACATCAGGCCACCGAGCGGCCCGCTCATGCTCACGCCTTGAGAGATCCGGCTGCCATTGCCGGAGGGCGCGACCTCGCAGGTGAAGTGGAAGGTCGACAGCGGCGCGGGGCTGGTCCCGAGGGTGAACCTGCGGCCCGGCTGCACGTCCTCGAGCCTGATGGCATGGGTGCCGCCGGCGCGGGTCGTCATCGTGCCGGTGGAACCCGAGGCAAACCCGCCCTCGAGGCTGATGGCGGTGACGTCCGGATTCCAGTGCGGCCAGGTGCTCGTGTTGGACCAGATGCGCCAGACCCGCTCCGGGCCGGCGCGGGTCTCGAGTGAGCGCGTGTGATTCTTCATGCTCGATACGACGAATGGCGGCCAGCTGGATTCGACCGAGGCTTCAGGCGCTGCGGTCCAGCGACAGCTCCTGCCCTTTGCGGCTCTGCTCCCACCGAGCCTCGGCTTCGCCGATCGGCGTCGAGGGCGGTGCGTTGACGAAGGGCCAGATCTCCGCCGAGATGCGCCGCCAGTTGGCGGTGGCGTGAAGGCTGCCGAGGAGCGCATAGAGGCCGAGGTTGATGCGCTGGAGGATGACGTAGGCACGCGGCACGTCGCTGTATGGCGCCAGGGGTCCCTGGGCGTCGAAGAAACGGCGCACGATCGCAGACGCGTAGGCCGGGGTGAGGGTCATGGGCTCGTCGCGAAGCACCGTCGCGTAGAACAGCCCGAATCGATCGACAACCGCCTCGGTGGAGACCGGAGCACCCGGGCGGAGGAATCCAGCGCGCTCGAGCGACGCCCGGAAGCGGGCGCCGTCGTTTTCGATGACGAGAAAGCGAACCGCGTCGACGAGCGGGGCGAGATCCTCGGCCGTGAAGTGCTTGGTCAGCCCAAAGTCCAGAAAGGTGACCCGGCCTTGCCCATGAAACAGGTAGTTGCCCGGGTGCGGGTCGCCGTTGAATGCGTGAAGGCGGTACAGGCTGCGGGAGACGAAGCGGTTGATGGTCTCCGCGGCCAGGTCTCGCTCGTGCTGGCTCCACTGCAGCACCTCGTCGAAGCGGCTTCCGGCCACCAGCTCGCTGGTGAGCACGCGAGCGGTGCTCAACTCGCCCACGACATTCGGAACGTGGATGACCGGATGGCCCTCGTAATACCGGGCGAAGAGCGTCTGGTTTTCAGCTTCCAGGAGATAGTCGACCTCCTCGCGCAACCGATCGCTCAGCTCGTCGATCAGGGACCGGGTGTCCAGGCCCGGGAAGGCCGCCGCCGCGATCCTTCGCAGCAAGGCGACGTTGCGCACGTCCGACAGGATGGTCCGGGCAATGCCCGGGTACTGAACCTTGACGGCCACCGCCGCGCCGTCCAACGTGATTGCCCTGTGTACCTGGCCGATGGAAGCCGCCGCGAACGGCAGCGGATCCCACCGGGCGAAGATCCTCTCGGGTGGAGCGCCCAGCTCGTCCTCGATGACCGAGCTCGCCAGCGCCGGACTCATGGGCGGGGCGTTGTGCTGCAGGCGCGCCATCGCGGAGCGAAACGTCTGAGGCATGTCCTCGTCGATATAGCTCGCCATCTGGCCGAGCTTCATGAGGGCGCCCTTCATCGAGCCGAGCTCCTCCGCCACGTCATCGGCTGTGCGCAGGGCAAGCTCGTGGCGCAGCTCGCCGCGACGTTCGACCGAGGCAAAGACCAGCCGCGGTGACCTGGCCAGGTACCGGCCCCCGATGCGCAGCGCCAGGCGAGCCAGCTGCGCGCCCCGCCCAAGTCGCGACTGCTTCATCCGGCTGTGGCGAGCGGCGGCGCTCACGCGCGCGTCCGAAGCTCGATCCGCTCACGAGCCTCGATGACGCCTGGCAGAGCCTCGAAGGCAAAATCGAGCGCGCCGATGAGCTGGCGAACCGGCTCGCGCTCCATCAGCTCCGCGGGCGGCTCGTCGAAGCCGTACATCGTGCGCGCCCAACTGGGAAGGGTGCCGACGGCCACCAACCCAAGGTCGTGCCAGAGCTCGCGCGTCTGGTCGTCGAGGCCCGGCGGATCGAGAACGATCGCGATCGCCTCAGAAGCCGCCGGCGTGACCTGACGCAGCTCGACCGACTCGATGTAGTCGTGTAGAGCCGCCACGCTCGCCGGGACCTGATTCCCAGGGACCCCGATGATCTCGGCGAAGCGCGCCATCTCCGCCACGTAGCGGTCCGCGCCGGCCGCGTCGAGTGCACGGCCGTAGCGCTGGACGACCTGAACGATCGAATCCACCATCCCCGCGTGCACCCACAACAGGAGGTCCGGATCCTCCGCGCGATAAGCAAGTCCGGTCACCGGGTCCGTCCCCCGCACGTGTGTGTGCACCGCGCGGACCCGAGCCGCGGCGCTCTCGGCGGCGGCGGTGTCGCCGTACGTAACGGTCAGGACATAGCCGGCCGTGGCGGCGAGGCGCCCAAAGGGATCGCGCTGCCATGCGCTGTGCTGTGCGACCCCGGCCATGGCCAGCGGGTGCAGCGCCTGGACCATCAGTGAGCGGATGGCGGCCAGTGGAAAGCTGCGGTCGCGGTGCACCCTCCAGACCATGCTGCCCGGTCCGAAGAGCCCAGCGTCCTTGGGGCGCTCGGAGACGGAATGCTCGTAGGCGCGAGCCAGCGGCTCCATCATGCCGATCTGCGATCCGCCGGTCTGCATCTCCTTTGCCAATACGATCGAACGTTACCGCGGGCGCCGTAACAACGAGCCCTATCTAGCTGCAGTGACCGCCACGAACCCCGGCGCATGGTCGAGGACTTCGGATCGACTCCGGGACTCGCTCGTGCTCACGTTCCCCGGCGTGACATGTGTCGATCGCGATCCCGACTGGACGTTTCGCGAGCTGCACGATCCGGAGACGCTGCTGAGCTGTGTGCCTGGCGGCAGCCTGACAAGGTTGGTCGACCGGAGCAGGTTCGAAGCTCGCATCGTCATCGGCGTGGGTCCATTCCGGGTGGTTTACGCCGGCGCTGGGCGGATCGTCGCCTCCAATCCCCAATTGCGCACCGCGTCCATCGCTCTGACCGGACGCTCCATGGCCAACATGCCGTCTGTACGCGTGCGCATGTCGATGGAAGTTCACGGCCGTCCTTGCGGCTCAGAAATACAGATGGCGTTCCAGGTCACGATCGCGGAGACCAGGGGGTTGCTCAGTCCTGGCTTGATCGATTCGGTCGCCCGCGAGATGGTGGACCGAACCGTCGGCCGAATCAAGCGACAGCTGGAGGACACGCCGGACCATCCCGGTCCCGCGGCTGCCTAGAGCAAACCCCGAGCGTAGGTCTGTCCTGGCCACCCTCGACAGCACAGTCAGGGTCGCCGTCGATGCGACACTGGACGCGTGTTCGGTTCTTTGCCCGATCTCATGGCCGTGCCCCCCGGCGAGGTCTTGATAATCACCGACTACGACGGCACGATCGCCCCGATCGTGGCGGACCCGGCGCGCGCGCTGCCTGTGCCCGAGGCGGTCGAACTTCTCAGCGCGTTGGTGCCGCTGGTCAGAGGCGTCGCGGTCCTCAGCGGGCGCAGCGAACAGAGCCTGCGAAGCTTCCTGCCGGTCCCGGGCGCCGCCCTCATCGGTGAAAACGGGATCGAGGCGTTGACGCCTGACGAACACGCGCGCCTTGGAAATTTCCTGGATCGAGCGAGACTTGCTGTGGCCCGCTGGCCCGGAGTCGTGATCGAAGCCAAGCCGGCCTCGCTCAGCGTCCATTTCCGTTCGCAACCGCAAATTGCAGGCGAATTGGAGAATGCCCTCGCGGGCCTGATTGCAGGCTCGGGCTTGATGATGGTTGCCAACAGGATGGTCTTCGACGTCCAGTCCCGGCGCGGCAGCAAGGTTCGAACGATGTGCCGCTTGATGCGGGAGATGAAGCCCGCCGCCGTCATGTACGCGGGTGACAGCCGCGATGACGCGCGAGTGCACCGCTGCCTTAAAACAGCTCCCATCCAAACGCTCTGCATCGGCATGGCGTCCAGCGAGATGCCTGCCGGGCTCTTCAAGAATGCGGACCTGATCCTGGATGGACCAGCCGAGATGGCGAGATTGCTGAGCAGGCTCGTCCGTCACTGGAGCGGACCGCCCAGGGGACTCCACCAAGTCCCCAATGCGGTGGCCACCTGAATTCATGCCGATCACGCGCTACCTCGATCGATCCCTGCCTCTCAGCCGCAATCCCCGAGAGTCCGAAATACGAATCCTGGTGCCGATCGTGCGGGCGCAGGCGGTGCAGGCGCTGATCGCAGTCGGGGACGCGCTGGCCAAACCTCAGGACGCCGAGGGCAAGGTGCTCGGGTTGGTGGAGGTTCCACGACAGCCGGGATCGAATGTGGCCAACCAGGTCGTTCATCGCCGCCGTGAGCTCCTCAGATGGATCGCCGACCAGGAGAGCGTCAGGGGCTTACCCGCCCGCCTTGGCATCCTCGTCCGGGTCGTCCACAACGTGCCTCTGGGCATTCGCGAAGCGGTGTTCGAAACCAGGGCCAACCTCGTGGTGATCGAATGGCCGGGACCCACCAGCCCACGGTCAGGAACACTGACCTCCGTCGTTGACGACTTGAGCTCGTCGCCGCCCGCCGACCTCGTTTTCGTGCGACCGTCCAGCCTCGGCCTCGACCTGTCCGGCCGACCGCCCAGGGTGGTCGTGCCGATCCGCGGCGGAGTCAACGCTCGGCTGGCTCTCCAGGTGGCCACGGCGCTCTCCGCAGCGTGGGGCGGTGAGATGTTGCTGCTTCACGTTGTCGACGCGAACCATCACCCGGACCGCCGGGCCCACGACCTGGCCACCGCGCGCGCCATTGCGTCCGCCAAGCCGTCGGCGACCTTGATCGTGAACGAGACGGCGGAGATCCCTCAGGCCATCGCCTCAGCGGCCCACGAGGCGGACGTGGTCGTGCTCGGGGCCTATTCGGAGCGGGGCCGGCATCCAGTGCTGGTGCGCCCAGAGCTCGCCGACGCGTTCTCCGCGATCGAAGGAATGTTGATCCTGGTCCGCTCGGCTCGGCTGGACGCAGAAGCAACTGTTGACAGCGAACCCACGGAGGCTACCCGGCGGGCGGCACCAACAGATCCTTGAGGTCGTACAGCTGCTGCTGGACCCAGCGCGTGATGTCGCGTTCGCGCACGGTAGCCCTGAGGCTCACTGCCATGGCCGATCGCGATTCCCACGGAAGGGTCAAGGCCCGGTGCAGGGCCTGTGCGGTGGCTTCGACGTCGAAGGGGTTGACCCCGATGACGTTGTCCCGCAGCTCCTCGAAAGCACCGGCGTTCTCGGACAGGACTATGACTCCATCCCGCCCATTCAGAAATGCGCCTTCCTTAGCCACCAGGTTCATCCCGTCGTAGATCGGGTTCACCAGGAGCACGTCGAAATCTGAGTAGCCGGCGACGGCCCGATTGATGTTCTCCCCGTACTCCAGCCGGATCGGCATCCAGTCCGCGCGGGCGAAGCGGCGATTGACGTGGCGCGCGGTTTCGTCGATCGACCTCACGTAGCTGCGATAAAGTCCGACGTCCTGCCTCGAGGGTTGTAGGAAAGCCCAGAACTGCACTTTGCCGATGTGTTCGGGATGCGAGGCAAGCAGCCGCTCGTACGCCAGGAACCCTCGCACGATGTTCTTCGAGGGGTCGGTTCGATCGACCCTGACGATCAACTTTTGATTCGCCGAGGGTCTGAGTCTGCGGAGCTCAACGCGTGTTTCGGAGCTTGTGGCCACGCGGTACAGGGACGAGACGTCGATTGAGATCGGGTACGCCCGCGCCCAAACGACACGTCCTCTGTACAGCACCGCCTGCTCCTGAGGGTCGACGCGCAAGCCCAGAAGTTCGGAACAGCCGTTGAGGAACCGCCAAACATCACCGTTGGTCTGGAAACCGACGACGTCGCAGGCAAGCAGGCCGGCGAAGATCGCATCTCGCATCGAGGCGGGCAGCACCTTCCAGTAATCCGCCGCGGGCCACGGAATGTGAATGAAGTGCTGCATGGCGATGGTGGGTATCTGCTGGCGCACGAAACCAGGCAGCAGGTATAGGTGGTAGTCCTGGATCAGCAGCAAGGGTGGCGTGCGTGACTGCGATGCCACCTCAACGACCTTCTCCGCCATCATCCGGTTGACCTCCACGTACCCCTGCGACCAGGCGTCGTGGATGCGCTGGTTGATGACCGGCTGGCGGGCCAGATCCCAGAGGTGGTGCTGGACGAACCAGAGAAGCGGGTTCGAGATCACGGAGTAGTGGAGCTTGTACGCCTCCTCACCGGGATCGACATAGTGGATCTTCAACGCCGGCCGGCCCGCCGACGCAGCCATGACGGGTTCGCTATGCCGCGCGAGACCCCGTTCGATCTCGGTTCGCGCGCAGCCGATCCAGCTCGCACCGGTCGCCTCGGCCACGCTGAGCAGGGCTGTGACCAGGCCTCCACTGCCGCGCCGGAATCGGCGGCCGCCGGCCGGCTCGTAAGGGGCGCGGTTGCTGACGATGATTGGCGACCAGCGGCCAAGCTGGCTCGCCGCGATCGGTCGGATGGCGTCCGCGGTGTCCTGTGTGGGCTTGACAGTTACGGACATGCTCGCTCGATATCTTGGGGCCGGACCGAGCCGGGCGTCGTGGTGCCCGAGCTTTGGGCGCGCCGCCATGGCCCGCCGACCGCAGGTGGTACCGGAACTGGGGCGTCTCCCATATTCTCATCGAGACGATGGCTTGAAATGGCAACCGTCAATGCCGGCACCAAAGCGGTCAAGCGAGCTGCCGCCAACCCCATGCTCGAACTGCTGGAGCGGCTGGGGTACGCCGTGCGCGGCGCTCTGTATGGCGTCATGGGACTGCTGGCTCTGGGCATTGCGCTGAGGGTCGGGGTGGGCCAGACCACGGATCTCTCAGGCAGCCTCGTGTTCTTGATCGCCAACCCGTTCGGCAAGGTGGTGCTGGTCGTGGTCGCGATCGGCCTCTCCGCATACTCACTGTGGGGCTTCACGAGGGCCATCTACGACCCGCTGCGCCGCGGGAGCGACGCCTCCGGCTACGCGGCGAGGCTTGGCTTCGTCACCAGCGCGGTCTCCTACGCGGCCATCGTCATCTTCGCGTTGCGACTCCTGTTCGGATCGTCCGGAGCTTCCGGCAACAGCACCCAGACAACGATCGCGTCCATCCTCACGCACCCCGGCGGCGGCTGGTTGACGGCCATCATCGGGCTGGTCGCTATCCTGGTCGGCCTCGGGCAGCTCGTCGAAGCCGATCGGGCCACTTTCAAAGAGGACCTGAAGCGCGCGGCGATGAGCGCCACCGAAAGAATCTGGGCAGTCCGGCTTGGCCGGTTCGGGATGTTCGCCCGGGGCGTGATCTTTCTCGTGATCGGGTGGTTCCTGGTCCAGGCCGGCCTTCACCACGACGCAGGCCAGGTCCAGGGTTTCGGGGGAGCATTCATGTTCCTGCTCGGGCAGCCTTTCGGCCGCGTTCTGCTCACCATCATCGCGCTGGGATTCGTGGCACTCGGCCTTCACTCGTTTGCCTGTGCGCGCTGGATCCGGCTGATGGGCACCCCTGGTTGAGCGCGGCTGCCGCTCCCGTCAGACGGGCCAGCACAAAGCGCACGACGAGCCTCTTGATCCTGAGCTCCAAGGCCGGCTCCATGACGCCCCAGGTCGAGGCCAGGCTTCGCAAGGCTTTCGCCACCAGCCTGATCGTTGAATTCGACCCCAAGATGGACCTGGAGAAGCTGGTCTCACCTACCGCCCTGGTCGTGGTCGCAGGCGGCGACGGCACCATCGGGTGGGTGGTCCGCAGGCTCGCCGCCACCAAGCACCCGCTCGGCATTCTTTCGCTGGGCACCTTCAACAACTTCGCCAAGTCGCTGCACCTCCCCACCACGGTCGGCGCGGCCATTCGCGTGATCAAGACAGGGAAACTCCGTCCGATCACGCTGGGCCACTTGAACGGGAAGGTCTTCCTGGAGGCGGCCGCCATCGGCCTGTTCGGCGAGACCATCGCAGCGGGCGAGTCGGCCAAGGACCGAGCTTTCGGAGCCTTCGCGGATGACCTGAAGCATGTGATGGAAGCGAAGCCGTTCACCTACGAGCTGACCGGCGACATCAGGGGCAGCGGCACGGCAATGTCCCTCGTCTTCACGAACACGACGTCGATCGGCTCTCAGATGCCGGTCAGCGACACGACCCCCGAGGATCCCTACCTCGAGCTCTCGGTGCATGCCGGTGGCTCGCGCCGGGACATCGTCAAGCGGGTGCTCGCGCGCGCCGTCCTTTCCAAGCATCGCGAGGAAGGATTGGGCCAGGTCTTCAAGTTCCGCAAACTCGAGGTGACCACCAGGCCGAAGGTCCGCATCTACGCCGACAACGCCCAGGTGGGCCGGACGCCGGCGACCATCGCGGCCGAGCTGAGCGCGCTGCGCGTGATCCTGCCCCGGTGAGTGAGCTGCCCGAGGATGCCGCGGCGCCTCTCGCCGAACCCAAACAGGCGGCCGCCGAGGTCATCGCCGGACGCCCGGGACCGACCGCCAGGCGCTGGCTCGGTCCCGCCGCCCTGGTGGTCTCAGTCCTCTTCGCGATCGACACCTATCTCGTCGTCGCCAACCAGGTGCTGCCGTTTGACGTCCCGATCGCCAGGTTCATCCAGCAGCTCGATTGGGGCCCGGTCGTCTATCCGATGGAGTTGATCAACGCAAGCGCCGGCGTCTGGCAGGTGCTGCTCGGCGCCATCGCAGTCGTAGCTCTGTTCATGCTCGAGCGCCGCACTGGTTGGCTGATGTTGATCGGCAGCCTGTCCAGCGTGTTCGACAACCTCATCAAGCTCGTGATCTCACGACAGCGGCCACCCGCCGACCTCGTGCACATCCTGTCCCCCACGACCGGATTCAGCTACCCAAGCGGGCATGCGGTGTTCTTCACCTGGCTGAGCTTCATGGTCGCCGTGTCGCTGGCTCCCAAGATCAGGCCTGGGTTCCGGCCGATTCTCTGGGCAGTCGCCGCGATCGTGATCGTTCTCACGTGCTTCGCCCGGGTCTGGGCAGGCGCCCACTGGCCCAGCGACGTCGTCGGCGGCGTGCTTCTGGCCATCGGCTGGTCGGCTTTCGTGCTCTGGCTGCCCGAGCGCTGGCTGCCGGCGCCGACCTTCCGGTGGTTTCGTGGGCGCGCCCGGGTGACCTCGTGATCCGGGTGCCGATGCTCGCCATCGCGATCGCGGCAGCGGCAGCGGCCGGAATCCTCGCGGCGATCGTCGTCCAGAACCCCTACCTGCCGTCGGACGCCACCCTCCAGCGCGACATTCAGGCCACCGACCTGGGCCCACTAACGCTGGCATTCCCCTTCTTGACGTGGCTCGGCGGACCCGGCGGGCCGATCATGCAGGCGGTCGTCGTCGTCCTCGTCCTCCTGCTCAACCGGCGGGCCTGGAGGCTGCTGCTTGCCGGCCTTGCCGGCGGCCTCTGGTACCCAGCGATCGTCAACCTGGTCAACCGACCCCGGCCGACCGTCGGCCAGATCCTTCGTGTGACTGAGCATCCCGGTTCCACGAGCTTTCCAAGCGGGCACATCATCTTCATCACGATCAGCGCGGCCGTGCTGATGCTGTGCCTCGGGCACAGGTATTTGCCCCGGTGGGCGAGACCGATCGGCTGGGCGGTCGTGGCCCTGGTCGTCGTGGCCGCCGGGCTGGACAGGATCTACGTCGGTGCCCACTGGCCCAGCGATGTGCTGGCCGGGATGCTCATCGCGACCGCCTGGCTCAGCCTGTTGGTGTCGGTCCGGTGGATCTCAGATCAAGCGATCGCACCGAAGTTGAAGGTGGCGAGCTCAGCGCGCGTCAGTCTCGCTTCTTGAACAGCCAGGCGCTGAACGTGCCGATCCCGATTCCAATCGCTCCGCCCACGGCGGTGTCGCTCGGAAAGTGCACTCCAAGGTGAACCCTGGACACCGCCACTCCGGTGGCCAGCGTGTACGCCAGGGGAGCAGCCCGCGGATAAAAGAACGCGAGGGCGGTCGCCGCGGCGAAGGATGAGGCGCTGTGGCCGGACGGGAACGAATGGTCGGGGGGACGGATTCCCACCACGCGCGCCTCGCGGTTGACGAAGGGGCGCACGCGGCGGAACAGCGGCTTGACCCGTTGCTGGACGACATACGTCGCGGCGAGCGATGCAAGGCCGGTGGCCAGTCCGGCGCGCCGTCCCCGTGATCCGCCCAACATGGCCAGCGCCACCCCTCCGGCCACCCAGCCGAGGCCTTCGCCCAAATCTGAGAGGACGCTGACGTAACGGTCGCTGTTCGTCGAGTGCGGCAGCTCGTTGATGAACCTGAAGAGCCGCCGGTCGATGCCGGCGCGAGCCGGCGGCGCAACCACGACGGCAACCTGGCCGGACTCCACCTGGACGGCCACGGGGCCCGCCTCCACGACGGTCCTGGCGGGTTGAGGCTCACGGTTGTCTGGCGGCTTTGGCGGCTGGGCCACGCTTCGCCGCGCCGGCTTCCGGGCGGCTGTCACTCGGGCGGCGGGGTGGGGCTGGGACCCTGCCGCCGCGCGCGCCCAGCCACGATTCGGAGCTGGAGGATGCGGGCCGCTCCGAAAGCGAAGACGACTACGGCTCCGAGAAGCAGCGCGAACAGGAGCGCGACGGCGAGCGGGAGGTGGCCGCTGAACATCAGGAACGTGACCTCCACGCTCTGCTGGTTCTGCAGGATGAACACGAGGATCACGACCAAGGCCACGAGGCCGATGACGATCGCCGTCCACGCGCCGCTCAAGCGAGTCTGCCGCTCGCCCGGAAGCGGTTTGCCGACCTCCTGTGGGCTTGCCGGAGCCGGTTCGTCCATCTATCTGCCCGTGATCTTCACGCTGGTATATCAAATAACGGAGCACGGCCGTTGCTGCTTCTGTTATGGGAACCGGGCAATCCTGGGTCGAATGCAGTCAATCATGCGTTTCGCGCTCCGGTGGCAGTCGTGGCGACCACGAATGCGATTACGTCTGATCCGACTTCAGATGCGGTGGAACCGCGACCTGGTTCCGAGAGGTGAAGCGTGAGTTTGAGCACCATCCTGTTGATCCTCGCGTTCATCGCCTTTGTCCTTGCGGCGATTGGTTGGGGTTACAAGAAGACCAACTTGCTCGGCATTGGGCTCGCGCTGTGGGTTCTTTCGATCCTGATCACTCAGGTCCACATCGGATGATCCATGCGCTGCTGGTGGTGGCGGTGGTTCTTTTCGTGCTCTGGCTGCTGTTCCACGCGACTGGCGGAATAGTCAACCTGATCTGGCTGGTGATCGTCGTGCTGGTCGGCCTCTGGTTGTTCGGTTTCGTCCGGAGCCGCTCGGCGCAGTAAGAGACGGCGGCGGCGCCGCCGCCAAATCCGACCGGAGTCTTGGCACTGCGGAGGGCCAGATGAACATCCTCGCGATCGATGTCGGCGGCACCCACGTGAAAGTGCTGGCCACGGGCCGTAGGAAACCCCTCGAGATTCCATCGGGGCCGAAGATGACCGCCAAGGAGATGGTGCGAAAGGTTCGCGAGGGAACGACTGGCTGGCGATACGACGGGGTGTCGATTGGCTATCCCGGGCCGGTGCTGCACGGCAAGCCCCTGAGCGAACCGAGCAACCTGGGAGGCGGATGGGTCGGGTTCGACTTCAAGAAGGCCTTTGGCTGTCCCGTGCGTGTGATCAACGACGCCGCCATGCAGGCGTGGGGTAGCTACAACGGCGGTCGCATGCTCTTCCTCGGCCTGGGTACCGGACTCGGCTCCGCGCTCATCGTCGACGGCGTACTCGAACCGATGGAGCTGGCGCACCTGCCCTACGAGAAAGGACGCACGTACGAACAGCAGGTGGGGTTGGCGGCGCTGAAACGAATAGGCAAGAAGAAGTGGCGACGCAGGGTCGCAGACGTGGTGACGCGATTGAAGGCCGCGCTGGAAGTGAACGACGTTGTCGTAGGCGGCGGCAATGCGAAATTACTGCGAACGCTGCCGAAGGGCGTCAGGCTCGGCTCCAACGCCAATGCATTCGTCGGCGGCTATCGGTTGTGGAAGGCTAACGCCTGAGGGTCGTTCGGACCGTCGCCGCTCGTGCGAGATTGATGGACCCGGCCCCACGGGGGGCCGGATCCGCCGTTGTTACTGGATTAGACCGTTGCGGGCGCGGGAATCAGTCCGAGCTGGCTCATCTGGTCGAGCTGGTCGAAGTAGATGCGAGCCTCGGCGATCTTCGCGTTCTCAACGCGGAGCAGCTGGACGCCGTAGCCGACGACCTTCTTGTGGGTCGCGGGAATGGTGCCCGTCGGGCTCTCGAGCGGGGCTGTGTGCGTGCCCTCCATCGTGACTTCCTGAACGACCCACGGGCCGCTCGTGATCTCACTGCGGACCTTCATCTTGCCGTCCGGAAACGCCTTCAGCCAGGTCGTGGCATAGGCCGTCGCGTCCTTGGCGTTGGTGGCCTTGAACCCACCCGGCGCGTTGAACTTGATGTCGGCGGCGTGCAGCGCGAGGAGCGCGCTCTCGTCGTGGGCGTTGAAGGCGGCTACGAACCGGTCGGCTGTGTCTTTGACTTCGGTCATTGCGTCTCCTCCTAAGGAGTAACCGCGAAGCGGAGGGCCAAGAAGAGGGCTACTGCCATCGCTGGCCGGCAACCGCGAGAGCCGCTCGGCTCTCACCTCAGTCCAGGAACTGGCCGCAGCATAGCACGAAATAGTTGCGCGCGCGTGTTAATATTTCGCGATCAAACGCCCCCGCGTCCTCTCCGTGGCCGAGGCCGCCACCACCCTGAACGCTTCAGACGCCTACGTCCGAAGACTGCTTGCCTCGAGTCGCCTTGTTGGAACCAAGGTGGGCTTCGTGTGGGCGATCTTTCCGGAGGACCTGGAGGCGTTCAGGCGCGTGCGGCGCCCTCCAGGGCGACCCCGCAAGCACCGAGCAATAAAAAAGCCTCGCGGGGGGTAGGTCCGCGAGGCCAGACGAACGGTGATCTCTAGGTGTGCAGCATCCCGCGGTGGGTGAGCGCCCGGAACACGACCAGGAGGATGATCGCGCCGACGAAAGCGGCGAGGACTCCGCTGATGGTGAACGTACCGGTGCTGACCGGGATGCCGACGAGGCCGGCGAGCCAGCCGCCGAGGAAAGCACCCAGGATGCCGACCACGATGTCCCACAGCAAGCCCATGCCTTTGCCGGTCAGCACTTTGCTGGCCACGAACCCGGCAATCGCGCCGACGATGATCCAGACCAATATTCCCATTTGCTTCTAAACCTCTGAGGTCGCCTTGCGGCGGTGATTCGAACGAGGAACCGTAACTACGGCCACGGTTTTGGCTTCGGGTGTGCCCAGGTCGGTCAGCCCGTCACCCATCTGGCGCACGTACGCGGAGAGTCGCTTCAGCTGCGAACGCTGGGAAACGGCGTAGCCACCTATCGCCGCGCCGGCCACGAGGCCAAGCGCCAGCATGCCCAGCAATGGCCACCGGCTTGGCTGCGCGCTGTCGAGCCGCCTGGCTATTCGCCGCATGGCGGCCTCGTTCCCCAGCTTCGCCTGAGACTTTAGATTCGTCACGACGTCGCCGGTTTTGTGCCCTTGGGCGCCGTTACGATGCGAATCCCGACCACGAGGCCCCAACCGATCACTGCATAGACCACGATGGCTACCAGGGATGCGGTCTCGAAACTGTTGGTGCTCGATCCGCCGTTGCCGAAGATGCCTTTGAACGGCGCCACCATCG
>Ga0207646_10002170_pt1 | contig 23449 bp, 23 predicted proteins | sample KBSK5502metaG_FD_184343 | JGI IMG/M metagenome (GOLD analysis project Ga0207646, IMG submission 184343) | Corn, switchgrass and miscanthus rhizosphere microbial communities from Kellogg Biological Station, Michigan, USA - KBS K5-50-2 metaG... | ecosystem: Host-associated > Plants > Roots >... | reverse complement strand
TGCGGTGGGGGTGCGGCCCGGCTGGCCGCGGAAGGTCAGGACATAGCTGGGCATGGCTGGCTCCTTTCGCTTCGGGCCCGCCGCTCGGGCCCGGCTACTTGTCCGTCGCGCGGGGCCGGGTCCGGATCGACAGCTCACAGCTGGCTGAGCCGGCGTTCGAGGAAGTCGCGTTCGACCTGGTTCTCGGCGAGCAAGAGGGCTTCGGAGTAGGCGAGGCGGGCGTCGCCGGTGCGGTCCAGGCGGCGCAGGAACTCGCCGCGCGCGGCGGCGAGGTAGTGGTAGCCGGCCAGCTGCGGTTCGGCACCGAGTTCGTCCAGGGCGTCCAGCCCGGCTTGGGGCCCGTGGGCCTCACCGAGCGCGATGGCGCGGTTGAGCGCGACCACCGGCGAGGGCCAGATCTCGAGCAGCACGTCGTAGAGCCGGGCGATCTCGAGCCAGTCGGTGTCGCGGTAGCGGCGAGCCTCGGCGTGCACGGCCGCGATCGCGGCCATCAGGGCGAACCGGCTCGGCGGCCGGTGCCGCAGCGCGGCCTTGACCAGGCTGATGCCTTCGCCGATCTCGTCGCGGTCCCACTGATCGCGGTCCTGGTCGGCGAGCAGCCGCAGCTGCCCGTCCGGGCCGGTGCGGGTGTGCCGGCGGGCGTCGGTGAGCAGGATCAGGGCGAGCAGCCCGGCGACCCCGGGGTCGGCCGGCAGCAGCTGGTGCAGCACCCGGGCCAGGTGCAGCGCTCGCTCGGTGAGGTTGCGGCGCTGCAGGCTGGCGCCGGCCGGCGCGGTGTGCCCGGTGGTGAAGACCAGGTGCACGACGTCGAGCACGGCCTCGACGCGCTCGGGCAACTCGGCGGCCGGCGGCACCCGGTACGGGATCCGCGCGGCGGCGATCTTCTTCTTGGCCCGGGTGATCCGGGCGGCCATGGTCGCCTCCGAGACCAGGAACGCGCGGGCGACGTCGGCGGTGGACAGCCCGCACAGCAGGCGCAGCGTGAGCGCCACTTGCGCCTCGGGAGACAACGCGGGGTGGCAGCAGGTGAAGATCAGCCGCAGCCGGTCGTCCGGGACGTCCTCGGCGGCCTCGATCAGCGCGTCCGGCCCGGTATCCAGCCCGGGCCCGGCCAGCAGGGGTAGCTTGGCCCGCAGCGTGTCGTTACGGCGGATCATGTCCATCGCGCGGCGGCGCGCGACGGTGGTCAGCCAGGCTCCCGGTCTGGCCGGCACGCCGCTGGTGGCCCACGCGGTCAGCGCCTGGGCGTAGGCGTCTTGCACGCATTCCTCGGCCGTGTCCAGGTCGCGGGTGACCCGCGCGGTCGCGGCCAGCACGTAGCCCCATTCCTGGCGGTGCGCCTCGGCCAGCGCCGCGGCGACGGCGGCGTCCACATCCTTCCCCTCACGCCGGCCGGTACTCGCTGCCCGGCAGCACCGGACGCAGCTCGACCCAGCCGTACGGGCAGGGCACGGCCTTGGCGATCGCCAGCGCCTCATCGAGATCGGCGGCCTCGAGCAGGTAGTAGCCGCCGATGTGCTCCTTGGTCTCGGCGAACACCCCGTCAGTCACGATGATCCCGGCCCGGTCGTGCCGGACCGAGGTGGCGGTACCGCTGGGGTACAGCCGGCTGCCGCCGCGCAGCGCGTGCGCGTAGCGGGCGCCGAAGTCGCGGTGCGCCTGCATCGCCTGCTCGACGTCCTGCTCGCTGGCGGCGGCCCAGGCCGCCTCGTCATCCCAGAAGAGCACCATGTACCCGGCCATAGCCGACCTCCGTCACGCATCGCCCGCCCGGTGCGGGCCGCTCACCTACTCCGTCGAACGGGCCCGGGCCGGATCGACACCTCCGAGTCTGCCAGGCACGCCCCGCGGCCTGGCCGCAGAGAAATCGTCCCGCGAGGGTTGTCGATCCGGCCCGGTCGCCAGGCGACGGGACGGTAGGGCCGGGGCGTCCGGCCCGTTATCACCGTCACTGAGGAGGAATCATGACCTCACTCGACCGCAGGGACGACGTCAGCCACGAGGAGGCCCCGGTACCCGGCGAAGTGCGCCGCTGGCGGGCCTTCTCGCTGCTCGCCGTCGCGTTCTTCATGACGGTCGTCGACCTGACGATCGTCAACGTCGCGCTGCCGACCATCGGCCGCAAGCTGCACTTCCCCGAGTCGGACCTGCAGTGGGTGGTGACCGCCTACGCGCTCACCCTCGGCGGGTTCCTGCTGCTCGGGGGCCGGGCCGCCGACCTGCTCGGCCGCAGGCGCCTGTTCACGGCCGGGCTGGCGACCTTCACCGGGGCCTCGCTCGCCTGCGCGCTGGCCACCACCGACACGTTCCTGATCATCATGCGCGGCATCCAGGGCCTCGGCGCCGCCGTGGTGCTGCCCGCCGCGCTGTCCATCGTGATGAACATGTTCCCCGAGGGCGCCGAGCGCAACAAGGCGCTGGGCATCTGGGGCGGCATCGCCGCCACCGGCGCGACCGTCGGCCTGCTGGCCGGAGGCTTGCTCACCCGGTACGCGGGCTGGCCGTACATCTTCTACCTGAACGTCCCGATCGGCGCGGCCGCCCTGCTGCTGGCCCGCCGGGTGGTGCCGGAAAGCAGGCTGCACGGCGCACGCCGGCGCTACGACCCGCTCGGCGCCGTCACCGTGACCGGCGCCCTCGTCGTCTTGGTCTACGCGATCTCGCAGGCCCCGGCCGTCGGGTGGACAGCCCCGCGGACGCTGGCCCTGCTCGCGGCGTCGGCGGCCCTGCTGGCCGGCTTCCTGGTTGTGGAGACCCGGGCCGAGGCGCCGCTGCTGCCGCTGCGCCTGTTCCGGCTGAGGACCCTGGCCGGGTCGAACGCGGTCGGCTTCCTGCTCGGCGCCAGCTTCTTCAGCTTCTTCTTCACCGGCACCCTGTACATGCAGCAGGTGCTCGGATACTCCGCCCTGAAGACCGGCGTCGCCTGGCTGGCGGCCTCTGTCACCGCGCTCGCGCTGGCCGGGCCGGCGCAGATGCTCGTTACCCGCCTCTCGGCCAAGCTCGTCATGGCGGCCGGGATGGCCCTGGTCGGCGCCGGGATCTTGTGGGCGACCCAGGTCCCCGCGCACGGGCACTTCTGGGCGAACCTGGCCGGCCCGTTGTTCCTCGCCGGCGGCGCCGTCTTCGCGTTCATCCCGGTGTCGATCGGGGCCCTGGCCGGTGTCGGAGAACGCGATGCCGGGATCGCCTCGGGACTGCTCAACACCTCCCAGCAGATCGGCGGGGCGATCGGCGTCGCCGTCGCATCCACCATCGCCGCGACCCACACCCGTGTCCTGCTGGGCCAGGGCCACGCCGCAGCGGCCGCGCTCACCGGCGGATTCCATTGGGCGTTCTGGGTTACCGGGCTGACCGGACTGGCCGCCGTCCCCGTCACGTTCCTGCTCATCCGGCGTACAGAACTCGCCCGCGCCGTCGCGGCCTCCCTGCAACGCGAACCCTCGGTAGCCGCCGCCGACTGACCCGCGCACGCTGCGCCGGCCCGGCCACAGACCGGGCCGGCGCAGACGGGGCTTCCGCTGCTCATCAAGACGCCGCCTTCGGCCCGCCGGGCCGAGGCGAGCCACACCGGCGTGCCCAGCCTGCACCACTACACGAGAAGAACCTGCACCACAACATTCATCGATGGGTGTCACAGGCGGCGGCCAGCGGGGCATTGACATCCCAGCCAGATAGCGCTGAAGATTGCCGGCCACTTACCGCCGAAAGTCACAGAATCTTGAGAACTTGATGGCGGGGTGAGGGCACGACTCCTACGTGTTTTCTCTGGTAGCAACGGCGCGGGCCGCAACAGGATTCGGGTCGGGGACCGGAACAGGGGAGATCGGGCGGGCCCGCGCCGAGGCCGAGGCCCTCGTCCAGGCCGCCAGCGACGCACGCGACCAGGCCCTCGCCGCCAGGGAAGCACAGCACCTGAAGGCAGCCGACCAGCGCGCCGCGACCGCCGAGGCGCGGGCCGAGGCCGCGCGGGCCGATGCGGAACGCGAGCTTGGCCGACTGCGCTGACGCGTAACGCGAGCGGGAGGAGTTGGCCGTGCGGCTGACCGACACTGCCGGCCGGGAATGGGCCGCGCAGCAGCGCCTAGCCGAGGCCGCCACCGCGCGCCGCCGAACTCGAGCGGGCACACCGAGGCGAACCACTCCAGTTTCTCGTACCTTTTTCGAGGGGTTTTGCACACCGGATCAGGTCGTCCCTGCCGATATCAGGAAACGACCGCAGCTGCTCCAGCTGATCCTCGGAGAACATGCGCGCCGCCATCGACCACCCCAGACGTCAGACCCAGGCAAACGGTACGAACCGTAGCGGTGGTGATCAGCGAGGCCGACACCGGCTCCGCGTTAACGCACGTCAGGGATATCCGACCAAAATTTCCCCAGGACTACGGGGACCCCTCGATGCCGAACAGCGACTCCACGACCAGGTGCGGGAGGTCGTGGACGACGTGCACGGCGACCTGCCGGGTGGATCCGTCCGGCATGCTCATCCAGGTCCGGTCGAGCGCGGGGGTCTCGCCCTTAACGAGGGTGATCGCGGCCGCTCCCCCAGTCTGGCATCGTCAGCGCGGCGAGGGCCGGAGGGGATCGAGCCGGATGGCGGGAGCACGGGCACCTCGGCCGGCACGGTGCCCGGGTAGATCAGCCCGGTACCGGTGTTGAGCACGACAACCTCGTCCGACGCCGACAGCCAGCCGGACTGGCGCAGCTGCCGGACGGCGGTGACGCAGGCGGCGCCCTCCGGGCAGATAAAGCTGCCCTCCAGGCGGGCCACCGCGCGCTGGTCGGCGAGCAGCGCCTCGTCCGTCACGGCCACGGCCGTCCCGCCGGTGGCGTAGAGCGCCTCGAGGATGAGGAAATCGCCCAGCGCGTTCGGCACCGTGATCCCGAACGCCACCGTCCTGGCGTCCGGCCACGGCTCGCTCACCGCGGCGCCGGCCTGGAACGCCCGGACGATCGGCGCGCAGCCGGCCGCCTGGACCGCGACCAGCCGCGGCAGGTCGCCCGACACCCAGCCGAGCGCGAGCAACTCGCGCAGGGCCTTGTAGATGCCGATGATGCCCACGCCCCCGCCGGTCGGGTACACGATCACGCCGGGCAGCCGCCAGCCGAGCTGCTCGGCGATCTCCATGCCCATGGTCTTCTTGCCCTCGATCCTGTACGGCTCGCGCAGCGTCGAGGTGTCCTGATAGCCAGGACGCCGGGCCACGGCGTCCGCGACAAGCTTCCCGGCGTCCCCGATATGCCCGTCGACCAGGTACAGCTCGGCCCCGGCCGCCACGCACTCGGCCCGGGTGATCGCCGGCGCGGCCGCGGGCATCACGATCAGGCTGCGCATCCCCGCCCGGGCCGCGTACGCCGACCAGGCCGCACCGGCGTTGCCGTTGGTCGGCATGGCGATCGAACCGACCCCGAGCTCGGCGGCCCGGGAGACGCCCACCGCGGCGCCGCGTGCCTTGAACGTGCCGGTCGGGATCAGGCCCTCGTCCTTCATCAGCAGGTTCGGCACGCCGAGCGCCCGGCCAAGACGCGGCAGGGCGATCAGCGGCGTCATCCCCTCGCCGAGGCTCACCACCCGGCTGGCCGCGCGCACCGGCAGCAGCTCGTGGTAGCGCCACAGGTCCGGCGGCCGGCCCGCGATGTCCCGCGGCGACACCCCGACCTGGGCCAGGTCGTACCGGGCCAGCAGGGGCGATCCGCAGGAGCAGGTGCCGTGCACCTGGTCGGCGTCGTGACGGGCGCCGCAGCGCGGGCATTCCAGGTGAGACAGGGCGGAGTACGGCACCCCGGCAGCCTATGCGGCCACGGTCCGCGTCACTCCCGGCTGGCGAAGGCGAGCAACTCGTCTGGGGACCAGGTCAATTGGCCCGAACGGAGCTGGCTTACCGTCTCGGTCACCCACCGGGCCTCGGCGGCGAGCACGGCCCGCTGGTATTCGCTCTCCAGCATCGCGATCCTGGGCAGCCCGCGGCCGGCTTCGGCAGTCGTGCTCGCGTCGAGCGCGGCCAGCACCCCGGCCAGCCTCTGGGCGCGCCCGCTCCAGCCGCCCAGGACCTGCGCCAGGCCCGCAAGAACGGCAGCTACCCGACCGTGGACGACCCCACGCGGGCGGCTCGGTAGCAGCGGCGCGCCGGGCCCGCGGTGACTCCCTGACCGCCGCGGGTCCGGCCCGTCCCTTAGTCTCGGAGCATGCTCGGAACCGTGACCCGCCCGGCGCCACGCTGGACCGGGCCGTGCCCGAGGCCGTGCTCCGCGACGGGATAAAGGCCGAGGTCCCGGCCACGCTGATCGAGATCGGCGCGGCCACCCCGCCGGGCACCTTCGTCGACTTCGCGCCGCTGCACCTGATCACCACCGCGACGCTGGACCGCATCGCCGAGCTCAACCCGTACCGGCGCGCCCGCCTGGAGCGCTACCGGCCCAACGTCGTCATCCGCACCGACGCCGGCGGCTTCACCGAGAATGACTGGCTCGGCCGGGACCTGCGCGTCGGCGACGACCTCGTGCTGCGGGTGATCGCCAGGACCCCCCGGTGCGCCATCCCCACCCTGGCCCACGGCGACCTGCCCCGCGACACCGAGGCCCTCCGGATCGTGGCCCGGCACAACCGGGTCAGCCCGATGCCCGACCTCGATCCCGAGCCGTGCGCCGGGGTCTATGCCCAGGTGCTGAACCCCGGCAGGATCCGGGCCGGCGACCAGGTCCGCCCCGTCCTTTGAAGCTGGGCCCCGTGACGCCCGGCGCTAGCTGCGCAGCTCGGCCCAGACCACCTTGCCGGGCCAGCCGGGGACGGTCTGCCAGTTCCAGCGGTCGCAATGCGCCGCGACGAGCATCAGGCCGCGCCCGCTCTCGTCGTCGGGCCCGGGGTGCGCGGCGGCCGGCGCGCCGGGGATGACGTCCCAGACCTCGACCATCAGCCTGAAGTGGTCGCTGGCCATCCGCAGGACCACCACCGGCATCCCGGCCACGTCGTACCGCGGGCGGCCGTCCGGGGCCGTCGAGGCGCGGACGGCGTTGGTGACCAGTTCGCTGACGATGAGCTCGGCCGCATCGGCCAGGTCGCCCAGGCCCCATTCGGTCAGCACGGCGCGGGCGTGCATCCGGGCGCACGGGGTAGCACCGGGCAGGGCCCCCAGCGGCAGTGACGTCGACAACGGCCAGGAAGCCGACATACCGGGCGGGTCCGTGACGGGATCCGCCCAGGTCACGACACTGCCCTCGCCCATGGTCCGGGGTGCCCCCCTTTCATCTTCCAGTGTGCCTGCTCACAGTCTTGCCTGGTGAGAGAATCGCGGGTTACGTCGCTCTTACGATTGCCACAATGGTGATATCCAGGCAAAACGACACGCCGATGAGTGCAGAAATACCCTCCTCGGCGCGGCATCAACTGCGGAAGCGGCGGTGCAGTTCGCGGACCTGCTCGTCCAGTTCCGGCACCGGGCCCTGCACTGTCAGGCCCGGAGCCACGTCGCGGACCGCCAGCGCGCGCACCGGGGACGACGACGGCACGCCCAGCTCGGCCAGCCACGCCGTCAGCTGCTCCGACGAGCTCACGTAAACTATGCGGCCGAGCCCGACCCAGGCGTGCGCGGCCGCGCACATCGGGCAGTGCTCCCCCGAGGTGAAGACGGTGGCGCCGGCCCGGTCGGCCGCGGTCATGTTGGCGGCGGCCCAGCGGGCCAACTCGAACTCCGGGTGCCTGGTCGCGTCACCCATGGTGTTCTCGCGGTTGCGGTCCTCGGCCAGGACCCGGCCGTCGGCCGCGACGAGCACCGAGCCGAACGGGTGATCCCCGGCGTCCACGGCCTCGGCCGCCAGCTGCACGCAGCGACGCAGGTGCGGCAGGTCTTCCGGGGCGATGCCGCCAGGGTTGCGGCCGGCGGGCGATGGATGAGTCACCTCAGCTCCGTTCGGTATCGATGTCGTGTGATCGTGCGCGCTCGGCTACGGTCGCCAGCGTCCGCCACGCTCTCTCCGGCCGGGACGTCTCCCGATGGTCGCCGTTGAACGGGTCCAGCACCACGGTGTCCGCGCCGAGCGAGCGCAGCTGGCCGAGGTCCGCGGTGATCTGGTCGATGGTCCCGTGGCCGGCCAGCCGGTCCCCGTCGGTGACCGGCGCCTCGCTCAGCCGCAGCGCGATCCGCGGCATCAGCGCGGGCGCCGGCGTGCCGTGGTCCGCGGCGCAGGCCGCCAGCCGCCCGGCCGCTTCGGCCATCCAGCCGGGGGTGAACCGCAGCGGGTGCCAGGCGTCGCCCAGCCGTACGGCCCGGCGCAGCGCGGCGTCGCTGTTGCCGCCGATCCAGAGCGGGATGTGCCCGCTCCGGTAGTCCGCGTCGTCCTGCCACGCGGCCCGGATCGCGCGCAGATGCTCGTCGGTCAGCCTGCCGCGGTCGCGGAACGGGACACCGAGCGCGCCGAACTCCTCCCGGGCCCAGCCGACGCCCACGCCGAGGACCAGCCGGCCGCCGCTGAGGTCGTTGAGGTTGGCGGCCATCCTGGCGATCAGCAGCGGGTGCCGGTAGGGCACGATGAGCACGGTGGTGCCGAGCCGGATTCCGCGGGTGAGGCCGGCCAGCCAGGACAGCGTGGTGAACGGCTCGTAGAACGGCGCCGGGTACTGCTCCGCGACGTCCGGCGTCACCGCGATGTGATCCGAGACCATCAGCAGGTCGAAGCCGAGGCCCTCCACCGTAAGCGCCCACCGCCGCAGCACGTCCGGATTCGTGCCCGGGCCGAAGTTCGGGACGTTGACGCCAAGCCGCACCGGTTCAACCTATCGATTAACCACGTGGCTGCCCTGACCGGGGCCGGTAAACTGGATTCGTGAACGGTTACGGACAGCAGGTGATGATGCCCCGCGCGCGGGGCCGCTGACGCGTCCGGACGTTCTTTCCGAGGCCCTGCGACGGGGCCTCGATGTGTGTATGCGCGCTCGGAGCCCCACTTAGGAGGCTGCGATGACCGCGACCTACATCACCACGACCATCCCGTACGTGAACGCGCGAGCCCGCCCGGCCGCCCCCGGATTAACCACGACGATGTCACATCGTCGTGGTCCTGACCACGACAATGTGACATCGTCGTCGTTGCGCGGGGCAGTACGCTGTGGCCGGTGAGGCCAGTGCGACTAACGGGACCGCACAGTACCCGGTCGCGGCCAGGTCTCAGGCCGGCCGCCGCGCCGCGGGTGAAGGACCGGGCCAACGTGACTTGCCATGACACTAGCCGGCCAGCTCGCGCTCCAGCGGGGTACGGAAGCGCGGGGTAATCCGGGTCTTCGCGTTCTTCGGGTCTGTCTCGATCCACTCGCGCAGGCGCTGCGCCTCGGCGGCGACGGCCGCCGAGGCCTCCGTCCCGATGTCCTCCAGCAGCCGGACCGCGATCTCGCCGTCCTTGCGGTGCGCCCAGCCGCCGACGATCCGGCCGTCCCACCAGGCCGTCGGGCCGATGTTCCCGGACCGGTCGAACAGCGCGGGGGCGTGCTCGCCGACGTACCAGGCCCGGTCGCGCCAGCCCATCGCGGCGGGGTCCAGGGCGGGCAGCAGGGCCGCCCAGGGTTCGGCGGGCGGGGGCGAGTCCTCGTCGGCGGCCAGCATGACACCCGGGGTCCCGTCGAGATCGACCTCGGCTATCTCCAGCTGGCCCAGCGCCTGCCCGACCTGCCCGGCCGTCCAGCCGGTCCACCACTGCAGGTCGGCGCGCGAGGCGGGGCCGAACCCGTGCAGCCAGCGGCGGGCCAGCTCGGCCCGGGCGGCGGCGGCCGTCGGCCGCGGCTGGTCCGGCGCGGCGGACCAGGTGAACTGGCTGGAGGTCCAGCCGCCGCGCGGGCGGCCGCGCACGATGAGGCCTTCGGCCGACAGCAGGGTGAGCAGCCTGGTGGTGACGTTCACCGGGCCGCCGTAGCTCTTGTCCGCGGCGTAGACGATCTGGGCGCGCAGCCGCGGCTCGTCCTGGGCGAGTTCGCCGCCGGTGGCGCTGCCGCGGGCGGCCAGCGCCTGTACCGTGGCCTCGCCCACCTCCTTGAGCCAGTTCGCCCCGTCCGCGGCGATGCCGGATTCCTCCACCCGCCGGGCCAGGTCCCGCCGCATCCGCTCGGCGATCTGGTCGGTGCAGGCGGCCTGGACGACCGGCACCAGGCCGGACGGCACCACGAACACCGTCCGGCGCATCCCGAGCATCCGCACCAGCGTGCGCTCGGTGTACAGCGCGTGCTCGATGTCCGCCTGGCCGGCCCCGGTGCGGGCCCAGGCGGACAGGTAGACCGACGCCGGGTCGGTGCCGTGCAGCCCGATGATGTCAGCTACTGTGCTGACCACTGGGCCGGGCACCGTGGCGGTCCTGGGCGTGAGGTGGTGCCGGGCCGCCAGCCGGGCCCGCCGCTCGGCCACGCCGACCGGCCGGATTCCGCTTCCCATGGCCACGACCCTACTCAACGGGCCAGCGCGGTACGGTCGGACGATGATCACCTTCCGCCATCCTGGCACCGTGCTGACCGACCGGTTCTTCGCCGTGCCGCTCGACCACCAGCGGCCGGACGGCGAGCAGATCGAGGTGTTCGGCCGGGAGGTCGTCGCCGCCGACAAGGCCGACGCCGACCTGCCCTGGCTGCTGTTCCTGCAGGGTGGCCCGGGATTGGCGGCGCAGCGGCCCGAGGGCAGGGACTCCTGGCTGAACCGGGCGCTGGAGGACTACCGGGTCCTGCTGCTCGACCAGCGCGGCACCGGCCGGTCCTGCCCGGCGAACCGGAAGACGCTGGCCCGGCTCGGCTCTCCGCAGGCCCAGGCCGACTACCTGACCCGCTTCCGCGCCGACAGCATCGTGCTCGACGCCGAGCTGATCAGGCGCGAGCTGACCGGCGAGCCGTGGAGCGTGCTCGGACAGAGCTTCGGCGGCATGTGCACGGTCACCTACCTGTCGTTCGCCCCGCACGGCATCAAGGAGGCGTTCATCACCGGCGGGCTGCCCGGGCTCACCGCGACCGCCGACGACGTCTACCGGCACACCTACCGCACCGTGGCGGCCAAGAACGCCGCGCACTACGAGCGGTACCCGCGGGACGCGGACGTCGCCCGGCAGGTGGCCGACTACCTGGACGGGCACGAGGTCCGGCTGCCGGACGGCGCACCGCTGACGGTGCGGGCCTTCCAGTCGGCCGGGGCCATGCTCGGCCAGGCCGACGGCAGCCACGCGCTGCACTACCTGCTGGAGGACCCGTTCGCCGGCGACGAGCTTTCCGACGCGTTCCGGTACGCGATGATGGACGAGCTCAGCTTCGCCACCGGTCCGCTGTACGCACTGCTGCACGAGGCGTGCTACGCCCAGGGGCGCGCGACCCGGTGGGCGGCGCAGCGGGTCAGGGCGGAGTTCGCCGAGTTCGACCCGGGGGCCAGAGGGCCGGACCCGCTGTACTTCACCGGGGAGATGATCTACCCCTGGATGATCGACGCCGATCCGGTGCTGCGCCCGCTGCGGCAGGCCGCCGATATCCTGGCCGAACGGGATGACTGGCCGCCCTTGTACGACCCGGCGCGGCTGGCCGTGAACGAGGTGCCGGTGGCTGCCGCGGTCTACTACAACGACATGTACGTGCACCGCGAGCTCTCGATGCCGACCGCACGGGCCATCCGCGGCCTGCAGGCCTGGGTGACCAGCGAGTACGAGCACGACGGCCTGCGGGTCAGCAACGGGGCCGTGCTGGACCGCCTGATCGGCATGGTCCGCGGCAACATCTAAACGATTTCTGTCGTCGCCGTCCCGGTCCCGCCGGGCCGCTTAGGGTGGAACCGTGCGTGGTATGTCCCGCGTTCTCACCCGGCGGCGGCTCGTCCTGGCGATCGCGGCCGCGGTGGCGGGGGCCGGCGGCACCGCTCTCGCCCTCACCACGTCCGCCCCGTCGCACGCCGTGTCGATGTCCCGCGGCGACCTGACCCGTGCTGCGCTCAAGGTGACCGCGGGGACGCCGTTCCTCGACGTCAGCATGGGCAGCCTCGGTGGCACCCTGCTGCGCGTCTCGACGCCGGACGGCGCCCCGGTCCGGCCGGTGCTGTCCGGCTCCGAGCTGATCGTGCTCTCGCTGGCCGGCACCAGTGCCGCCCCCGGGGCCCCGCAGAGCCAGCCGGGGTACGTGGTGAAGGTGGTGCTCAACTCGGCCGTCACGTGGAGCCTGGACCTGGCGGGCGGCACCCAGCGCACCCAGGCCGACCTGCGTGGCGGCAAGGTGGCCGGGGTCGCGGTGATGGCGGGCACCGCCGTGCTCGACGTGAGCCTGCCCCGGCCGTCGGGGACGCTGCCCTTCCTGCTGGCCGGCGGGGTGAGCCAGTTCCGGCTCAGCCTGCCCGGCGGGGTGCCGGTCCAGGTGACGGTGGGCGGCGGCGCGTCCTTCGTGTCGGTCGACGACCAGAACCTGACCGGGATCGCGGGCGGGACGGTGCTGACGCCGCCCGGCTGGGCCGCCGCCGCGTCCCGCTTCGACGTCGACGCGACCTCCGGATTCTCGCGGCTGACGGTGAGCCGCTGGTCCGCCGCCGGCTCCTAGCCCCGGCTCCCGCCGGGCCGGGGTCGGGGTGCTTGGATAGGACAGGAACCTGACGAATCCATCCGGCGACGACGCCAGCGGAGGTAGTGCGTGGATATCGGAATCGGCCTGCCCAACACGGTGCCTGGGACCGAGGGCAGGAGGCTCGTCGATTGGGCCAAGAACGCTGAGGAGGCCGGCTTCAGCACCCTGGGAACCATCGGCCGCCTGGTCTACCCGAACTACGAGGAACTGATCGCCCTGTCCGCCGCCGCCGCGGTTACCAGCCGGATCCGGCTGACCACCAGCGTGCTCCTGGCCCCGCTTTACGCCAACACCGCGCTGTTCGCCAAGCAGGCCGCCTCGCTCGACCGGCTCTCCGGGGGGCGCCTGGTGCTCGGCCTCGGGCTGGGCGGCCGCGACGACGACTTCACCGCCAGCGCGCTGCCGACCACCGGCAAGGGGCGGCGCTTCGACCAGCAGCTGACCGAGATGAAGCGGATCTGGGCCGGCGAGCGCTACGGCTACGCCGGCGCGATCGGGCCCGAGCCGGTGCGGCGCGGCGGCCCCGAGCTCATCCTCGGGGGCGCTGCCGAGGCCAGCTTCCGCCGGGTCGCCCTGCTCGGCGACGGATGGATCATGGGCGGCGGCACGCCGGACATGTTTGCGGAGGCCGCGGCCGGGGTCGACAAGGCCTGGGCGGAGGCGGGCCGGCCCGGCAAGCCGCGCAAGCTCTCGCTCGCCTACTTCGCCCTCGGGTCCGACGCCCGCAACCAGGCGGACAACTACCTGCTGCACTACTACAACTGGCTCGGCGACGTGGCCAGGCAGATCGCGGCCGGCGCCGCCGTCAGCACCGAGATGGTCAAGGGCTATGCCGCCGCGTTCGCGTCGGCCGGCTGCGACGAGCTCATCTTCGTCCCGACCACCGCAGCGCCCGACCAGATCGGCCTGCTCGCCAGCGCGGTGCTCTAGCGAGCCGGCCGATAGCGCGCCAGGCTAGAGCGAGCCGCGGACGGCGGCCAGGTAGCCGAGGATCGCGTCGCGGTTGCGGCTGAGGCAGTCGATGCGCTGCCCGAGCCGTTCGGCCTCGCGTTCGGCGGGGCGCCGACGCTGCTGCAGACGGCGCTGGTCGACGCCTCGGGCCCGGCCAGCGCGGACGTAGCGACCGCGCTGCAGACCACGGTGTACAACGTCGGCATCGCCGCCGGGTCGCTGGCCGGCGGCCTGGTCCTGGGCGGCGCCGGGGCCGGCGCCCTCCCCTGGGTCACGCTGGCGTTCATGGCCGCCGCGCTGGGCACGGCCGCGACCGCGCGGCGCCATGCCTTTCCCCGCGAAAGGCGGACGGAATGGGGAATACCGGTCGGCGCGGCGCTGTTGCCGCGGGCGTGACGGGACAGCCGCAAGAAGACGTGCAGTTCTGGTTCGATCCGCTGTGCCCCTGGGCCTGGATCACTTCCCGCTGGATGCTGGAGGTGGAGAAGGTACGGCCGGTGCGCACCGACTGGCGGATCATGTCGCTGGCCTACCTGAACCTCGTCCAGCACGAGGGCAAGGGCCTGAGCGAGGAATACCTGGAACGGATGAGCAAGGCGTGGGGGCCGATCCGGGTCGTCGCGGCCGCTGCCCAGGAGCGCGGCCCGGGCATCCTCGAGCCCATCTACACCGCCATCGGGACCCGGTATCACGTGCAGGGGCGCCGCGAGGACCCGCAGGCGATTCCCGAGGCCCTGGCCGAGGTAGGACTGCCCGTATCGCTGGCCAGCGCGGCGGACAGCACCGAACTCGACCAGCTCATCAGGGACTCGCACAACGAGGCGTTCGACGACGTCGGCCTGGACGTCGGCACCCCGGTCATCCGCATCCGCGGCCACGCCATCTTCGGTCCCGTCGTCACGCCCGCGCCTCGCGGCGAGGCGGCCGGCCGGCTGTGGGACGGAGTCACGCTGGTGACCGAGACGGACGGCTTCTTCGAGCTCAAGCGCAGCCGGGACCGCAAGCCGTCGTTCGACTGAGCTGTTCCGGCCGAGCTGTTCTGGTAGAGGCGCTCGCCGATCTGCGGCTTGGACAGGCCAGCACACGCCGCCTGATGCCGGCTTGCGGTCGCCCGGGCACGTGCCACGGCCCGTTCGGTGCACAAGAGATCTTTTCTTGTGTTACTTCTTGGCTCACGCATGTTGGCCAGGACTCGAGGTGGTGTGATGTCGGACCGTCCGTTTGAGCTCGCCTGGACACCCGAGGGCATGGTGGCGCGGGTCCGGCTGCGGGGCAATTCGGTGCTCTCGTCGCCGATGCTGAACCGCGGCACCGCGTTCACGCTGGCCGAACGGGAGGCGCTCGGACTCACCGGGCTGCTGCCCGGCGGCGTGTCGACGATCGAGGGGCAGCTGCGGCGGGTCTACGCGCAGTACCTGCGCCAGCCCGATGACCTGGCCAAGAGCCTGCATCTCGGCCAGGTGCGGAACCGCAACGAGGTGTTGTTCTACCGGCTGCTGACCGAGCACATCCACGAGATGCTGCCAATCGTGTACACCCCCACGGTGGGGACCGTGATCGAGCGATACAGCCTGGAGTTCGGCCGTCCGCGCGGGGTGTACCTGTCGGTGGATCATCCTGATCAGGTGGAGACGGCCTTCCGCAACTACGGGCTGGGGGCCGACGAGGTGGACCTGATCGTCGCCACCGACTCCGAGGGCATCCTGGGTATCGGCGACTGGGGGGTGGGCGGCATCGCGATCGCGGACGGGAAACTGGCCGTCTACACTGCGGCGGCCGGGCTGCATCCCCGCCGGGTCATCCCGGTCGTGCTGGACACCGGGACCGACAACCCTGACCTGCTGGCCGAGGACATGTACCTGGGCAGCCGGCACCCGCGGGTCCGGGGTGAACGGTATGACCAGCTGATCGAGGCCTACGTCAGCACCGCCACCCGGCTTTTCCCGAACGCGATGCTGCACTGGGAGGATTTCGGCGCCGCCAACGCCCGCCGCATCCTGCTGAAGTACGCCGACACCTGCTGCACCTTCAACGACGACATCCAGGGCACCGCCGCCGTGGTGCTGGCCGCCGCGCTGGGCGCGACCCGGGCCGCCGGCACGGCGATGCGCGACCAGACGATCGTGATCCATGGCGCCGGCACCGCCGGGATCGGGATCGCGGACGCATTGCGCCAGGTCATGATCGACGACGGGCTCAGCCTCGGCGAGGCCACCGCCCGGTTCTACGCGCTGGGCAGTAAGGGCCTGCTGACCACCGACTACCCCGGGACGCTGCGCGACTTCCAGGTGCCCTACGCCCGGCCGGCCGCCGAGGTCGCCGCCTGGCCGCGCGACGCGGACCGCCGGATTGGCCTGGCCGAGGTGGTGACGCGCAGCCGCGCCACCATGCTGATCGGGACCTCGACCCAGCCCGGGGCGTTCACCGAGCAGATCGTCACCGAGATGGCGTCGCACGCCGAACGGCCGGTCATCATGCCGCTGTCCAACCCGACCTCGCACTCCGAGGCCCAGGCCGCCGACCTGATCGCGTGGACCGGCGGGCGGGCGCTCATCGCGACCGGCAGCCCGTTCGCGCCGGTGACCTACGGCGGGGTCGAGTATCAGGTCGCCCAGGCCAACAATGCGCTCATCTTCCCCGGTCTCGGGCTCGGGGTCACCGTCAGCCGGGCCCGCCGGGTCAGCGACGGCATGCTGGCCGCCGCGGCCCACGCGCTGGCCGGCCTGTCCGACGCCGCCGCCCCGGGCGCGGCCGTGCTGCCCCCGGTCACCCGCCTGCGCGAGGTGTCGGCCGCGGTCGCCGAGGCCGTCGCCCGCGCGGCCAGGGCTGAGGGGCTGTCCGACACGCGCCTCGACGGCCTGGCCGAACGGGTCCGGGCCGCCATGTGGGACCCGGCCTACCCCGCCGTGGAGGCGGTCTAGCGATGCCGTGGTCCGTGCGCGCGGTGCCGTTGCCCGACGGCGACCCGGCCGGCCGATATGTGGATCGATTGAGCCTGGCCACCGATGTCGCCGGGCTCACAGCAGGGCCTGGCCGGGATAGAGCACGGGGCCGACGCCGGGGACCGCCTGGCTGGCGGCCAGGCGCAGCAGCGCGTCGGCGGCGTGCTGGGCGTTCTCCCCGGTTTTCGACATCCGGGCGGCGATCAGGCCGGCGACCACAGGGGTGCTGAACGACGTCCCGCTCCATAGCGCCATGCCGTTGAATCGCCGGCGTTGCCCGTGATGGGGAGGCTCGCTGCACACGTAGGTCCCGTCGGGGAAGGCGTTGACCAGGTCCTCGCCCGGCGCGTAGACGTCCACCCACCGGCCGTAGTTACTCCAGTGCGCCCGGTCCCGCCAGTTGGCGGCCAGGGCGCCCACGGCGATGATACCCGGGTGGGCGGCGGGCCAGCTCGGGCGTGACGACGCGTCGTTGCCGGCCGGGGCGAGCACGGCCAGGCCCTTGATGCCGCGGATGCGCCGTTCGTACAGCTCGTCGAAGGTGTGCAGGGACTGGTCGCCGTAGGTGGTGGAGGTGAACGTGAACACGAGGATGTCGGGGTCCCGCCCGAGGGCATCGTCCAGGCTGGACAGGAGCCTGGTCTCGTAGTCGGCACCGGCGATGTCGAAGGCCCGCTCGACGTAGACCGACGCCTTCGGCGCCACGCTGCGCAGCACCCCGGCGACGAACGTCCCGTGACCCGCGTAGGGAGCGATGACCGTTTCGCCGTTCCGGACGGTGTACGGATCCTCCAGGGTGCCCTCAACCCCGGCGAGCCAAGGGTGGCGGGCGGGGGCGGTCGCTATCAGCCCGGTGTCCACGATGACGGCGTTCACTCCAGCCCCGTCGCTTCCGGGCCAGGGAACGCGATCACCCAGGCCGGGCGGCGGCACGGGATCCGTGGTCCCGGACGGCACCTCGACGGGCTCGGTGGCGGGGCAGGTTTGCGGGCACACGTAGATCTTGTGCTCGGGCTTGGCCACCCCCGGTCCGACCATCCCGTCCAGGCGGCCGACGAGTTCCGGCACCAGCGTCGGAGTAGCCGGCAGCCTCAGGCGGACGAGTCCCCGGCTGACCGGCTCGCTCTGGATCCCCCGCTCACCCTCTGGGACGTCTCCATAACCAGCAGCGTCAAGGATCTGGGTGAGCGCGCCGGTCACCTCCTCTACGTCCTGGGAGCGGACGAGGATCGCGTGCTCGCGGTAGAGGAAGTCGAAGTCGTCGACGTCGTCCCACTGATCGGGGGCGGGGTGCGCCGCGGCGCCGGGATGACCGTTCAGGATCAGCTGGGCCTGTGCCCTCATGCGGTTGTGTACAGGCATGTCTGCCCCCTCTGCTCAAGTATTGGCCTCGACGGAATGTTGAAGCACTAAATACGATTCATAAGTGCCGGTCATTTCTGAAGCCGCTCCGGTGGCCTGGGAGCCAGACAAGCTGCTGGCCCTGGCGTTGTCGCGGCCGCCGGAGGCCCTCGCCGCGGCGCGTGATATGTTGGCCCGGCATCCGCCGGCCGCGCAGGCCGCCGTCGCGCACCAGGCGGCCGGCGTAGTCTTCAAGGACTTCGGCGACATCAGCCAGGCGATCGAGGAGTTCAGGCAGGCACGCCGGTTTGCCCGCAAGGCCGGGGACCTGAATCGTGAGTCTGATGTCTCCGCCAGCCTGAGCATGGCCCTGGTTCTGGCTGGCCAGCCCCAGCGCGGCCTGGCGGTCCTGGACGATCTGGTCCTGCGCAGCCGTGGCGTCCTCGCCGGCCGGATCCTGATCCGCAGAGTGGGCGCTTATTACGTCCTGGGCCGCAACGCCGAGGCGCTGCGAGACGCCCAGGCTGCCGTCGGCCTGCTGTCCGGCGCGGGCGATCTGGTCTGGGAAGCGCGTGCTATGGTCTGGCGGGCCGCCGTGTACCTCGCCATGGGCGATATCGAGCGGGCCGACCGGGACTACGCGAGGGCCGAGGCGCTGTACGCCGAGTGCGGCCAGCACCAGGAGTACGCATCCGCGCGCCAGGAACGCGGACTGGCCGCGCACGCCCGGGGTGACCTGCCCGCCGCGCTCGCCCACCTCGACCATGCGCAGGGTCTGTTCGACGAGTTGGGGATCTTCTGGGCCGACCTGTTCGTCAACAAGTGCACGGTCCTGCTCGCGGCGGGCCTGGCCCGGGATGCGCTGAGCGAGGTCGACGCGGCGCTGGCCAGGATCGAGCAGGACCATGGCGCCACCATGAGACGCGCCGAACTGCTGTACTCCTCCGCCATCGCCGCCGCCGCGACCAGTGATTTCGGCCTCGCACAGGATCGCAGCACCGAAGCCTTGCGGCTGTTCCGCCGTCAGCAGCGCCCCTGGTGGGCGGCTCGCACCGAACTGGTCCAGTTGCTCTGCCGATCCGCACAGGACGAGGACCGCCCGGCCTCGCTGCTGCAGGCGGCCCGGCGAGTGACCGCGCGGCTGGACGAGCTGGACCCGCCGCGGGCCGTCGAAGCCCACCTGCTCACCGGCCAGATCGCGCTGGCTCGCGGGCAACGCGACGAGGCCGCCCGCCATCTGCGGGCCGCCGCGAATACCAGGCATCGGGGCTCGCTGCGCACGCGCAGCACCGGCTGGCTCGCCCAGGCGACGTGGTGCGAGGCGGAAGAGCGCTGGCGGGGCATGCTGGCCGCCTGCGACCGCGGCCTGGCCCTGCTCGACCTGCACCTGCAGACCCTCGGTGCCACCGAGCTGCGCACGCTGGCCACCGCCAACGGCGCCGCCCTCGCGGACATGGCCCTGCGGCACGCGGTGCGCCGGGGTGACGCCCGGCTGTTCCTGGAATGGAGCGAGCGCTGGCGGGGTACCGTGCTCCGGGTCTCCCCCGTCCGGCCGCCCGCCGACGGCGACCTGGTAGCTGACCTGGCCGCGCTGCGTAACGTCGCCGCCCGCCTGGACAGCGCCCTGGACAGCCGGGCCGCGGCGCCCTCGCTGGTGCGGGAGCGCCGCCGCCTCGAGACCGCAGTCCGCCAGCGGGTCCTGCGCACCCCGGCGGCGGGCGCCGCCCAGGCCGAGTCCTTCCGCGCGGCCGATCTGCTCGGTCACCTCGGCGAGGCCGACCTGCTGGAGCTCACCGACGTCGACGGGCAGCTGCACGCCGTCGTGGTGAGCGGCGGGCGGCTGCGCCTGGTGCACGTCGGCCCGACCCAGGCCGGCGTCCACGCGCTGGCGCACGCGCTGTTCGCGCTGCGGCGCGAGGGGACCGGCCGTGGCACTCACCGGCTCGACCTGGCCGAGATCGGCCGCCGCCTGGAGGTTAACCTGCTCGGCGAGTCGGTCCGGCTGCTGCGAGGCGGGCCACTTGTCGTGGTGCCGACCGGGAAGCTGCACGCGGTCCCCTGGGGGCTGATGCCGTCCCTGCGGGAGCGGGCCACCGCGGTCACGCCGTCGGCGTCCGCGTGGCTGCGCGCCCGGCGCGCCCCTCGCCCGGAGGAAGACCGGGTCGTACTGGTCGGCGGCCCTCGGCTGGTCACCGGCGACGCCGAGGTGCGGCACCTGGTCAAGCGGTACCCGGACGCCACGGTACTGGCCGACGGCGACGCCACCGCCGATCGGGTGATGGCCGCCATGGACGGCGCGTGGCTGGTGCACATGGCGGCGCACGGCAGCTTCCGGGGCGACAGCCCGCTGTTCTCCGCGATCGAGCTGGACGACGGTCCGCTGACCGTCTACGACCTGGAGCGGCTCAAGCAGGCCCCGTACCGCGTCGTGCTGTCCAGTTGCAGCTCCGCGATCGGCGTTGCCGTCGGTGCCGACGAGCTCCTCGGCCTGGTCAGCGCGCTGATCGCGCTCGGCTCCGCGGGCGTGGTGGCCAGCGTGGTCCCGGTCAACGATCCCGCCACCGTCCCCCTCATGACCGCCTTGCACGACCACCTTCGGGCCGGGTCCGACCTGGCCGGGGCGCTGACCCTGGCCCGGCAAGCGGTCAGCGACGACCCCGTCGCCCAGGCGACGGCCTACGCCTTCATCGCGCTGGGCACCTGAGCGGACCGGATTCACAGGCACACCCAGTCGGTGACCAGGTTCCCGTCCGGGGTCTCGCACCGTAGCCGCACCTGCCCGGGCGGCAGGCCAGCGAAGTCGAAGAAGCCGATGTCGTCGGCCTCGATCCGGACGGTGGATCCGTCTGGGGTCTCCACCACGATCTCTCCCGGCCCCGGCGGCACGATCTGGCCGACCACGTGGTCGGCCATCACCTCGAGTTCCAGCGACAGATGCGCCTCGGTGAAGATCAGGACACGCGGCTGCCCGGATCCGGAGCGCAGCCCCCGCACCGGTTCCAGCCAGGAGTCGAAGGTGAGCGCGGCCGGGCCCTCGAAGTGCCAGGCGTAATACCTGCCGGTGATCTCGCGCCAGGCGGGATCGTCCCGGTTCGTTTCTACCAGCGTAGTAAGCGGAAAATCGCCGACGTTCATATCGGCTCCTCGCGTCGCGCGATGCTGACGGGCCGTTCCTGGTCACTACCACTTCTAAATCCGGAGGAGCAGCTGGACACTCCTGATACACCCGTTTCGGAATATTTCCGCCTGAAATCACCCCGGGCTCGGGCTCATGACCACCTGACGGCGCAGTTGGCCGCGGGAGGCCTCGTGGAAGCCGTGGGTGGACAGCCAGTTCCTGATCCACAGGCCGTCCGGGTGCGAGTCCGGCACGACGTTGTAGATGTAGTTCAGGCCTCGCGCGGCGGCCTCGTCCTCCAGCCGCTCCAGGATGAAGCCGCCCACGCCGCGGCCGCGCCGGCCGGGGGCGACGACGAAGGTGATGCGTGCGTCGCCCCACTCGGTGTCGAGCCAGCCGTACCCGGCGACCTGATCGCCGTCGGTCACCCGCCACCATTCGTCCGCCACGGGCTCGCCAGGCGCGGGTCCGGCCAGGCCCACCGCGGCCAGCTCCGCCGGTCCGAATACCCGCTGCTTGTCCGCGTCCCAGCGGGGCGAGTTCTCCTTGGTCCAGGTCAGCGTCATGACTCTCCTCTCACGTCAGCGAGCCTCCGGCGGCGGCGATCCGGCGCAGCAGGGCGGACGGCCAATCCCGGTCACAGCGGCACCACGGGCGCGGGCGGAGGCCCAGGCTCCGCTTGCATGATCAGCGCGGCCTGGGCGCGCAACTCGACGCGGCGGATCTTGCCGGTGGACGTGGTGGGGTACTCGGTGACGAAGACGATCCTTCGGGGCCGTTTGAAGGACGGCAGGCCGGCCCGGCAGAACGCGATCAGCGCGTCCTCGTCGCCGATCGCACCGGGGCTGAGCAGGACGAAAGCCACCGGTTTCTCCAGCCCGTCGGTGTCGTTCGCGGCCACCACCACGGCCTGCACCACGTCGTCGTGCGCCAGCAGCCGCGACTCCACCTCAGCCGGGGAGACCCAGATACCGCTGGCCTTGAGCATGTCCCCGGTGCGTCCCAGGCAGGAGTAATACCCGTCCGCGTCCACCACGTAGGTGTCCCCCGTGCGCAGCCACTCCCCCTGGAACACCTGGCGCGAGGCGTCGTAGCGCGACCAGTACCCGGTCGCGGCCGACGCGCCCCGGACGAACAGGGTCCCGGGCGTGCCGGGCGGGACCTCCAGCCCGTCCTCGCCGAGCACGCGCAGCTCGTAGCCTGGCACCGCGACTCCGGTCGTGCCCGCCCTGACCTGGCCCGGCCGGTTGGACAGGAAGATGTGCAGCATCTCGGTCATGCCGATGCCGTCGAGGATGTCGATGCCGAAGTGCGAGGTCCACCGCTGGTACAGGGCACCCGGGAGCGCCTCGCCGGCCGACGCGGCCAGCCGCACCCCGGCCAGGGCGTCGGCCGGCAGCCCGGCGCGGAGCATGTTGGAGAGGAAAGTAGGACCGGCGAAGAACAGCGTGGCGGCGTATTTCCCGGCTCGTTCGGCCATGATATCGGGACGTGCCGGGCTCGGCTCGAGTACGGCGGCCGCCCCGGCGGACATCGGGAACAGGACCGAGTTCCCCAGCCCGTAGGCGAAGAAGGCCTTGGCCGCGGACAGGCACCGGTCCTCCGGGGTGATCCCGAGCACCTGGGCGCCGTAGGTCTCGCACACCACCTGGACCGAGCCGTGCCGGTGCATCGCGCCCTTCGGCGTCCCGGTCGTCCCCGACGTGTACAGCCAGAATGCCGGCGAGTCGGCGGTGGTCGGGTAGACCTCGTCCGGGATGTCAGCCGTCAGCCCGGCCAGCGCGGTGGTGGGCAGCCCGGCGACCGGCTCGCTCCCCTCGTCGGTCAGCAGAGCGTCGGTCACCACCGCCATGACCTCGGTCACGCCGGGGAAGCCCAGCGCGCCGGCCACCGCGTCCCGGTACGCCGAGCTGACCGCGACGACCCGGGCACGGGAGTCGGCCAGGATCTCGGCGATGCCGTCGGCGCGGAGCATGGTCGAGATCGGCACCGGCACCGCGCCGATCCGCATGGCCGCCAGGTACACGGTCACGAACTCGGGCGAGTCGGCCATGACCATGACCACGCGCTGCTCGGCCTGCAGCCCGAGGCCGCGCAGCCCGCGGGCGGCGCGCGTGACGCGCACGGCGAGTTCGGCGTAGCTGACGTCGCCGGCCGGCCCGGTCAGCGCGAGCCGGTCCCCGCGTCCCGCCCTGATGTGCCGGTCGAGCAGGTAGTCGCAGGCGTTGAACAGAGCAGGCCCGGGTGTCACTGCGGCCTCCGGCTCAGGCGAGGTGCACGTAGTCGTAGTCGAACGGCTGGCCGTTGATGCCGTTGCGCGGCGGTGCGATCCATGCGGCAATCTTGCCCCGCTGGTGCACCGGCTGCATCAGCGACCGTACGTAGGTCTTGTCCACCTCCGTGGGCAGCCACTCGCCTTGGCGGCGCTCCCACTCCCCGGCCGGGATCTTCTCGCCGTCCGGGGTGGCCTCGATCCCGGCGAACGCGCCGACCTTGCGGTTGAAGGCGACGTGCGGCAGCTTCAGCCGCTGCTTCACGCCTGCC
>Ga0207646_10002169_pt1 | contig 23455 bp, 24 predicted proteins | sample KBSK5502metaG_FD_184343 | JGI IMG/M metagenome (GOLD analysis project Ga0207646, IMG submission 184343) | Corn, switchgrass and miscanthus rhizosphere microbial communities from Kellogg Biological Station, Michigan, USA - KBS K5-50-2 metaG... | ecosystem: Host-associated > Plants > Roots >... | reverse complement strand
AGACCGCCGCGGCCGCGAGCGCGGCCGGGCCGATGACCACGAGCCAACGCTCCCACTCGATGGCCGCCGCGGATCGGATCGCGTAGTAGGCCGTCCCCACCGCGACGATCGCGGTGAGCGCCCAGTGGCTCGGGGTCGGCCCGAGGGACACGACGACGCCGCCCGCGAGCGCGGCCGCAGCCAGAACACGCGACGGCAACGCCAGCGGACCGCTCAGCGTCCCGAGGCGCTCCGGCCCAACGTGATCGGCGAGCTCGAGCGCGATCGCGAAGAGGACGAACGGCACGAACGCCCAGCCGTCGCGCGCATCGAGGCGAACGCCGATCCCGGCCAGCGCGCTGAGCGTGGCCACGAAGAACAGGTAGGCGTAGATCCGGCCGAACGCCGTGAGCGCCAACACCGCATACAGCACCGCGGATACGACCGAACCGAGGATCCACATCTCCGGCGTGGTGAGCGGCGACGCGCGAACGATGAGGACGTAGTACGCGGCGAAGTCGAGCGGCGTGATGAGGGCTCCGATCAACAGGAACGTGCGTCCCGCCTCGAGCACGCGCGGTATGCGGTGGCAGATGAGACCGGCGGCGATGAATGCGACGGTGCCCACGAGCATGAGCGCGAGCTTCACGGTGTTCGAGATCTGCTCGCCGGAGACGTTCACGAAGATCAGGGCGGACACGACGATCAGGAACGCACCGACATACAGGAGCAGGCTGGGCGCGCGCTCGGGCGAGAAGAGGCCCGGCCCCGCGGGCTCGACGCGCTTCGGGGCTGGCTCCGGCTCGCGGTCGAGCGGCGCAGGCTCGGCGATGTTCGGGACGTACGCGGCCACCTCGCCCGACGGCGCGCTGCTCGGCGCCGGCGCCGCCTGGGCCCGGCTGGGCGGCGCGCTCGCGTCGGCGAGCATCGCGCCGCGCACGCGCGCCGCGCTCGCCTCGTCGAGCGTTCCGGAGGCGACGAGCTCGGCGAGGTGGTTCAGGACATATGAGCGTCCGAAGACCTGCGCGCTCTCGGTGAGCGTGAGCAGCGCGCGGCAGTTCGCGCAGGTGCGTGCGTCGCTCGCGTTCGCGCGGCCGCAGGAATAGCAGTAGACGACGTCCGCAGCCGCGACCGACGGCGACGCCGAGCGATGTGCAGCAGCAGCGGGCGCGCGGCCCCATCCGTGGACCAAGGCGACATGCGCCGCGAAGGCAGCGTTGTCGTCCGACTGGAACGAACAAAAGCCGCACCGCTTCGCCACGCGGGTGAGCCTAGTCCGCGTTCCAAGCCCCGACGTGTGCTACGCGACGTTACCCAGGATCTCGCGAGCGGTACCGCTGAAGATCCGCTCCTTGTCCGCCTTCGGGATGTCGAGCGCCTCGATGCTCGAAACGGCGCGGTCGATCGACCCAAGGAGGTGCGGATAGTCGCTGCCCATGACGAGGTGTTCGGCGCCGACCTGGTCCCGTGCGAGCGTCAGCGCCGCGGGGCTGAACGAGACGGTGTCGTAGTACAGGCGTTTCAAATAGGCGCTCGGCAGCTCATCGATATTGACGCGGCATTCGGCGAAGTCGCGATACCCGTTGTCCATGCGCTCCATCAAGTACGGCACCGCGCCACCGAGGTGTCCGAGGATCCAGCGGATATTCGGCAGCTCGCGGAACACGCCCGCGTAGCAGAGCCGCGCGACCGCGAGCGTCGTGTCGAACGGGAACCCGATGATCGGTCCGAGCACGTACTCCGCGAACGGCTCGGCGCTGGCCGGGATCATCGGATGGATGAAGACGCAGACGCGTCGACGGTCGCATTCGGCGAAGAACGGTCGGTAGCGCGGATCGGTGAGCGCGCGACCGTTGATGTTCGAGAGCACGATGACACCGTTCATCCGCAGCTCGCCCTGCGTGCGCTCGAGCTCGCGAAGCGCCGCGTCGGGGTCGTCCATCGGGATCGACGCGAAGCCCTTGAACCGCTTGGGGTACCGAGCCGCAAGCTCGGCGTACGCGTCGTTCACCAGGCGCGCGACCTCGGCCTGCCGCTCGGGCGGCGCGAAGTACACGTTGGGCGTCGAGAGCGAGAGGACCTCGACGTCGATGCCGACGCGGTCCATGTCTTCGATGCGGCGCGCCGGATCGGTCATCGGCGGCGTGATGCCAAAGAAGCGCGAGCCGCGATACCGGATGATCGTGCGACCGGTGGGATCGGTCCCGAATGAGAACGCGCCGCCGACCTGTTCGATGAGACGGAAGAACGCGTTGGGGTAGTAGTGGGTGTGAAGATCCCAGCGCACGCGCGAAGGGTAGCCGCGCGGGATCGCTAGGGCTTGCCGATGATCGTGGCTTTCGCCGGGAGCGCGAAGTCGGAGTCCGGGACCGTGGTCGAAAGGTTCGTGGCCTCGAGCGACCACGTCCCACCCTGCGCCGCGAAGCGCTGCAGCAGGGGGATGCCCTGCGCGCTGTAGCAGAAGCGGCCGTCCGACAGACCCGCCGTCGCCGCGGTGGCCTTCACGTCGTAGCAGTGCGCCTGCTGTCCTGCGATCTGCCGCGTCTCCACGAGCACACCACTGAACTGGTCGGGATGCTCGACGAACGACTCCTGGTAGAGGGCCGCCGGATTCTGCTGCAGCGCGGTGTCGAGGCCGGACATGCCGATGCACTGCGCGGTTTGGCCGGTGCCGCCGAAGCACATATACGTCCCGTCCGGCAGCGCATAGAGCGAGACCGTCGCCGTCTGCCCGGACACGCTGCTGCTGAAGTCGAAACGCGCCCGCGGAGGCTTGAAGTACCACGACTGCTCGCCGCTGAAGCCTTCGGAACCGCCGGTCGCCGTCAGCTTGTAGGTCACCTTGTATTCGCTGGCCTTCCCCGAGGTGAGGATCTGGCCGAACGACGGGCTGCCCGACGAAGGGGCGCCACTCGCCACTGTGCCCGGGGAGGAGGCGGCGTTCGTCGCGGCCGCGCCGCTCGCGCTGGTTCCCGAAGGGGTGGACGTGCCGCCGCACGACGCCGCGATCGCGAACGCGAGGACGGCTGCGCTTCCCCTCTTCACCACGGCGCGACGATAGGGCATCTCACACCGGTAGACGTGTCAACGTTCTATACAGAACGAATGACACATCCAGCGACATTCGGCGAGCTGCTCGAGCAACACGAACGCGAGATCTTCGCGTACGCGCTGCGGCTCACCGGCGATCGCGACGATGCGGACGACGTCTATCAGGACACCTTCCTCGCGGCGTTCCGCGCCTGGCCGCCACCGCGGCGCGGGACCGAACGCGCGTGGCTGTACAAGATCGCGACGAACAAAGCGATCGATCGCGGTCGGCGGGCGAAGCGATTCGTGCGCCTCGGCGATCTGCCGCTGGCGGCGCCGGAGCGGGACGGCGTATCGCTCGCCGATCTCGCGACCGCGGTGAAGGCGCTGCCGACCGGTCAGCGCGCCGCGTTCGTGCTGCGCAAGGTACAGGGACTGTCGTACGCGGAAGTCTCGGTCGCGCTCGAGTGCAGCGAGGACGCGGCCAGGTCGCGTGTGGCGGAAGCGATGAAGAAGGTCAAGGAGGCGATGCGATGAGCGAGCTCGGTGTGGTCGTCGCGGAGGCACGCGAACGTCTGATGCAGCGCGCGCGGCGCGAAGGGCTCGAAACGGTCGGCTACCGCATCGTCGATTCGCCGCTGGGACCGCTTTGGGTCGCGGTCGGGCCGCGCGGTCTGCTGAACATCCACTACGGCGCGGAGCCGTCGCCGCTGGAGCTAGGGCGCATCGTCCGCGCCTACGGGCCGGGCGTCCTGCCCGACGCGCGGCGTGTGGACGACGTCGCGCGCGAGCTCGATCAGTACTTCAGCGGCAAGCGCCGCGACTTCGATATCACGGTCGACCTCTCCCCGCTGACGCCGTTCCAGCGAAAAGTGCTCGCCGTAACGGCGCGCGTGCCCTACGGGCAGCTGATCACCTACGCGAAGGTCGCGCACAACGCCGGGAATGACCGCGCGTATCGCGCCGCGGCCGGAGCGGTCGGCGACAACCCGATCCCGATCGTGGTTCCCTGCCACCGGGTGGTCGCGAGCGATGGAACGCTCGGCGGCTACGCCGGTGGTCTCGAGGCGAAGCGGCGCCTGCTACAGCTCGAGCGCGGCGCGGTGCCGCCGGGTGGCTGGCCGCCCGCGCATCTGTCGCGCACGTAGCGGACCCCCGCGGCTTGCCTCGCTAGCCTGTATTTCGCCCCGCTGATACAGCCCTCGCTGTCTATTCCGCGCGAAGCCGTTCGTCGTACGGGTACAACGGCCAAAAAGGGAGGCATGAGCGATGTCCAAGTACGCATTCCTATTCATGGACGATGGCGTGGATTACCAGACCGACCCCACGCCTGAGCAACAGAAGGTCTACGCCGACATCTTCAAATGGTTCGAGGTCAACGGACCGAAGATCGTCGACGCTGGGGCTGAGCTTCAACCCACGCGCACCGCGACCACCATCCGGAAGAGCACCGGGAAGGTCACGGTCGTCGACGGTCCGTTCATCGAGTCGAAGGAATCGGTCGGGGGCCTCTCGATCATCGAAGCACCGGATCGTGAAGCGGCGATCGCGATCGCCAAGACGTGGCCGGGCTACGGCATCGAGATCCGCGAGATCGTCGAGCAGCCAGTGAGGAAGGTGTAGAGATGTCGCAGTACATGCTGATGTTCGTCGGCAACGACGAGTGGTTCGAGGCACAGTCGAAAGAGGCGCTCGACAAGGCGATGGGCGGGATCATGGCCTGGTGGGACGATCTCGAGAAGAAGGGCGTCATCAAGAGCGGCGAGCAGCTCGCGCGGCAGCGCACCGCAACGTCAGTGAAGCGCGTGAAGGGGCAGATGCAGGTCAGCGACGGACCGTTCATCGAATCGAAGGAGTCGGTCGGCGGCTACGCACTCATTGAGGTCGAGGACCTCGATAAGGCGATCGCGATCGCGAAGAGCTGGCCCGGCGGCGACGTCGAGGTGCGACCGGTCGTGGAGCACTGAGCGCGACCGAACAGGTCACGGGCGAGGCGGTCGCGGCGGTCTTCCGCGAGGAGGCCGGCCGCCTGACCGCCGCGCTCGTGCGGAGCCTCGGCGACTTCGACGTCGCCGAGGAGGCGGTCCAGGACTCGCTCGTCGCGGCGCTCGAGCACTGGCCGCGCGACGGCATACCGACGAATCCGGGTGCGTGGCTCATGACCACGGCGCGCCGGAAGGGCATCGATCGGCTGCGGCGCGAAACGCGCTACCGCGAGAAGGTCGCGCAGCTGGAGGAGTCACCGATGGCGACGAGCTCGATGCCGGACGAACGCCTGGAGCTCATCTTCACCTGCTGCCACCCGGCGCTCGCGCGCGAGGCGCAGCTCGCGCTCACGCTGCGATCGGTCGCCGGGCTCACCACCGCGGAGATCGCGCGCGCGTTCCTGCAGTCGGAGGCGACCATCGCCCAGCGCCTGGTCCGCGCGAAACGAAAGATCGTCGACGCGAAGATCCCATTCCGCGTCCCGGAGGGGCACGAGCTGCCCGACCGCGTCAGCGAGGTCCTCGCCGTCCTCTATCTCATGTTCAACGAGGGCTATCTCGCGACCGGTGCCCGTGGCGCGATGGATCGCGATCTGGCGTCGGAGGCGGAGTGGCTCACCTCCCTCCTCGCGCGCCTCATGCCCGACGAGCCAGAGGTGCTCGGGCTGCTCGCGCTCATGCGGTTCAACCTCGCGCGCGCCGACGCACGCTTCGACGCGGACGGCGAGCTCGTGCTGCTCCGCGATCAGGACCGCTCGAAATGGGACCGCCGGAAGATCGACGAGACGTTCCTCCTGGTCGGACGGTTCCTCCGCATGCGGAGCCCGGGCGTGTACCAGCTCCAGGCGCTCATCGCCGGCGCGCACGCGGACGCGAAGAGCTGGGAGACCACCCGCTGGCCCGAGATCCTCCGCTCGTACGACTCGCTCCTGATGTACGGGGACACGCCGGTCGTCCGACTGAATCGCGCGATCGCGCTGTGGCACGTCGACGGTCCCACCGCGGCGCTCGCCGATGTCGATGCTCTCGCCGCCGAGCTCAGCGGCTACCACCTATTCCATGCGACGCGCGCCGAGCTGCTTCGCGCCCTCGGCCGGACTGCGGACGCGCGTGCGGCTGACGAGCGGGCGCTCGAGCTGACCGAGAACCCCGCCGAGCGCGCGCTGCTCGCGCGGCGTCTCGCGCACCGTTCTCGCTAGCCTGTGTCTAACGTGGAGACTCCCGTTCGTCGTGCTCAGGTGCGGATACTTCTTCACGGCGCGTACCGCGGCTTCGCGGGCGGCGCGCGCGACGTGACGCTGGACGCGACGACGCTCCGCGAGGCGCTCGAGGGGCTGGTCCGCGCTCACCCGTCGCTGGCGGAGCGGCTGCGGGACGAGCATGGTCGGCTGCGGGCGCACCTGAGCCTCTTCGTGAACGAGGAGGACTCGCGCTTCCTCGGTGGCGAAGACGCTACGCTCCGAGACGGCGACATCGTGCACGTCATTCCCGCTCTTTCGGGCGGATAGATCAGGAGGGGCGCGATGGGCAAGCACGTCGTGCTGCTGGTGGGGACCAAGAAGGGGCTGTACATCCTGCGCGGCGACGGGGCTCGGAAGAACTGGGCGCAGGAAGGGCCGATCGGCGGCCCATTCCCGATCCACCACGCCTCGTACGACCCGCGCGATGGCTCGATGTACGCCGCGATCAACTCGACCTGGGGCGGCGCCCGCATCGAATACAGCCGCGACCTGGGGAAGACCTGGGAGAAGTCCAAGAACCCGGCGTTCCCCGCCGGCTCGGATCGCACCTTCTTTCAGACCTGGCACATCGAGCCGGGTCACGCGAAGACGCCGAACGTCGTGTGGGCCGGTATCGAGCCGGCGGCGTTGTTCAAGAGCGAGGACCGCGGCGAGACCTGGGAGCTCAACACCGCGCTCGACGATCAGCCGTCGCGCGCGAAGTGGAACCCGGGCGCGGGCGGCATGGGACTGCACTCGATCGCGATCGACGCAGACGACCCGAAGAAGATGCAGGTCGGCATCAGCGCCGGCGGCGTCTACACGACGACCGACGGCGGCGCGACCTGGGCGGAGGACAACCAGCAGCGAGGCGGCAAAGAGGATCGTCCCGACGTCTTCGCGTGCATCCACAAGCTGCTGGCACACCCGACGGTGAGCGGCGTGCGCTTCATGCGCGTGCACCAGGACGTCTTCTGGCGCGAGCCCGGCGAGACCACCTGGCAGAACCGCAACGAGGGGCTGCCGACGAACTTCGGCTTCGCGGCGGCGATGCACCCGCGCGACCGAGCGACCGCCTATGTGATCCCGCTGCACGATATGGAGCGGCTCGCTGTCCCGCCCGGCATCGCGGTCTTCTCGACGAACGACCGCGGCGCGACGTGGCAGCGCAACGACAAAGGCCTGCCGCCTGGCGCGCGCCTGGGCACGGTGCGCGAAGGGATGCAGACCGACCGGCTCGACCCGCTCGGCGTGTACTTCGGCACGTCCAACGGCCAGGTGTGGGCCAGCCGCGATGAAGGCAAGAGCTGGAACGTCGCTGCCCAGTACCTGCCGTACGTGACGTCGGTGCACGCCGCGACGATCGAGGGTTAGTCCGAGCGGCAGCCCTAGGCTGGCGTGAATGACGGCCGCCGTCGAGGTCACCGGCCTCGAGAAGCGCTACGGCGCCGTGCGCGCCGTCGACGGCATCACCTTCAGCGTCGCTGAGGGCGAGGTCTTCGGCCTGCTCGGCCACAACGGCGCGGGCAAGACGACGACGATCCGCATGTTGACCGGGCGCGCGCGCCCCACCGCGGGTCGCGCTGTCGTCGCGGGCTTCGACGCCGTCACGGATCGCGACCGCGTGAAGCCGCTCATAAACGCGGTCTTCGAGGATCCCAACCTGTACGACCGCTTCGCGGGCATCGAGAACCTGCGCTTCTTCGCGACGCTCTACGGCGTGCGCGCGTCGCGCGCGGACGAGCTGCTGGAGCTGGTCGGCCTGCGCGACGCCGCGAAGCGCAAGGCGAAGACGTACTCGAGCGGCATGAAACAGCGGCTCATGATCGCGCGCTCGCTGATCAACTCGCCGCGCGTGTTGTTCATGGACGAGCCGACCCGCGGGCTCGATCCGACCTCGGCCCGCGAGGTGCGCGCGCTCATCGCCCAGCTCGCGCGCGAGGGCACGACGATCTTCCTGACCACGCACTACATGGAGGAGGCCGATGAGCTCTGCACCCGTGTCGCGTTCCTCAGCCAGGGCAAGATCGTCGCGCTCGATGCGCCACGCGAGCTGAAGCTGCGCTACGGACAGCGCACCGCGAACGTGCTGCTGCGCGACCGCACCGAGCAGACCGTGAGGCTCGACGATCCAGCGGACGCCGCGAAGGTCGCGGAGTGGATGCGCGCCGATCAGGTGCTGACGCTGCATTCACAGGAAGGCACGCTCGAGGACGTCTTCGTGGCGCTCGCGGGCCGGCCCCTGTAAATGCGCGCCCCGATCGTGCTCGCGATCTTCCGCAAGGACGTGGTCGACGCCATCCGTGACTCGCGCGTGCTCGTGTCACTCCTTACGCCGCTCATCCTCGCCATCCTCTACAACTCGATCTTTCCCGAGGAGCGTCTGTTCGAGGCGAAGATCGCGTACGCCGGACCGGAGACATCGGCCCTCGTGCGCACGCTGCAGGAACGCGCGGGACAAACGGTCAGCCTGAAGCTGCGCCACGTCGACTCGGATACGGAGGCGCGCCGCCTCGTCGCGAGCCAGGACGTCGACGCCGCGTTCGTGCTGCCTCCCGACGTCGATGATGCGATCCGGCAGGGTCGCCGCCCGACGATCGCGCTCATCCAGCCGGCGAACGGCAGCTCAGCGGCGAACTTCGTGTCTGCCTCGCTCGAGGCGGGGATCCGGGCAGTCTCCGGGCAAACGCCGAACGCGACGGTGGCCGTCGAACGGGTCCAGGCCGGATCGGCCGAAGCCGGCGTCGTGGGCGAGCTCGGAACGCGCCGCTACTTCGTGCTCGCCACGGTGGTGATGATGCTCGGGATGATCGCCGTCCTGGCGGTGCCGATCGTCCTCACCGAAGAGGCCGAGAAGAAGACACTCGACGCACTGCTTCTCGTCGCGAATTATCGCGAGGTCATCCTTGGGAAAGCGCTCGTTGGTGTCGCGTACAGCGCGGCATCGGTCGCGCTCATGCTGGGGCTCACGCGACTGAGACCGGTCGACATACCGACGTTCGTCGCGGGCACCGCCCTTCTCGCGGTGGCTCTCATCGGCGTGGGTCTGCTGCTCGGCGGTCTGTTCAAGACCGCGGCGCAGGTCTACACCTGGTCCAGCCTGGTGCTCCTGCCGATCATCGGACCCGCGTTCGTCGCCGGCCTGCCCGTACCCGACGTGCTCGACGTCGTGCTTCGTGCGTTCCCGACGCTGCAGGGGATGCGCATCATGACCAACGGCCTCGCGGGGAGACCGCTGTTCGGAGACATCTGGATCTCCTACGCGGTCCTGCTCGCATGGGTGGCGATCGCGTATGGCGCGCTCGCGTGGCGCCTCGCGCGACGCGAGTCCTAGAACGACCGCGTCTACTGCTCGACCTTCAGCATCGGGATGTCCTGATGCGGCGCGCCCTCCCAAGCGTAGAAGTCGAGACCGCACACCTCGCGGAAGCCGAGCTTGGCGCAGATCGGTGCCGAGGTGGAGCGCACCGCCTGGATGACCGCGGCGCGCCGGCCGTCGGCGCGCGCATCGGCGAGGCGCTTCGCGACGAGCGCGCTGTAGATGCCACGGCCGCGGTGCTCGGGCAGCGTCGCGGCGCCGCCGAGCAGGACGATCGGCGAGTCCGGCAGGTAGACGAGATAGCTCCATCCGACTGGTTCGGTGCCGCCGTCGACGTACGCGAAGTACCCGCGGTTCTTCGCCTTGTTGTCGGTCATCGCGAGCATCACGTTGAAGAAACGCGCGACGTCCTCGGGCATGCCGTACGCGCGCGCCATCATCCCGCTGGCGTCCTGCGCTTCGTGGAGCGTCCCTTCGCGGATCTCGATCTTGGGATCGACGGCGATCGGAACGGCGAGGTCGGTGAGCACCATTCCCGCCAGCTCGTCTTCTTTCACGAGACCGCTCGCAACGAGCCGCTGACCGAGGTCGTGCGGCCGCGTGAGCGGACCGGTGACCCAGCCGTAGGCCTTACGCCCACCGGAGTAGCGGTTGCGCACCATCTTCAGCGTCGCGTCGACCGCGTCGGGCGCGAGATCCGCCATGCCGACGAGATTTGCCAGCGGATGCGAGAGATCGGTCACCCGCCCGCGCACGCCTCTGACGCCGAGATCCTCCGAGAGACCCGACACCGGCGGGTAGACCTGCAGGCTCGACTCGACCGCGAGGATCAGCGCGTCTTCGGCGACGGTCACCAGGTCACGCGACGAGCGAGCGGAGCGCGCGGCGGACGAGCTCGCGTGCGAGGGTCACCTTGTAGCCGTTGTCGCGCAGCGGCTGAGCGTCCGCGAGGATCGTGTCGGCCGCGGCGAGGCAGGCGTTGTCGTCGAGCGCGCTCCCCTCGAGCTGCCTGTTCGCGGCGGGGACCCACCACGGGGACGGCGCCACGCCGCCGAGCACGACACGTACGTCGTGCGCCTTGCCGCCGTGGATCTTCGCCGCTGCCGCGACCGACACGAGCGCGAAGCTCCAGGCTTTGCGGTCCATCGCCTTGAGGAACGTGCCGCGGCGCTCGAGCGCGGTTTCCGGGATCCGCACCGACGTGATGAGCTCGCCCTTTTTGATCGCGTGCTCCTTGCGCTGCCGGCCGCTCGGCGTGATGTAGAACTGGCCGAGCTTCACGGTGCGGCGGCCGATGCTGGACGCGATCTCGACCTCCGCGTCGTACGCGATCAGCGCCGGCGCGAGATCAGACGGAGCGACCATCACGCACTCGGCCGCGCCGAGGATCGCGTGATACCGGTTCTCGCCTTCCGCCGCGAAACAGCGTGTGCCGCCTTTGAGCCAGCAGGGCACGGCCTCGTCCCGGAAATACCAGCAGCGATTGCGCTGCAGCAGGTTGCCGCCGACGGTGCCCATATTGCGGAGCTGCGGCGTCGCGGCCTCGCGGAGCGACTCGGTGATGATCGGCGCGAGCTTGTGCAGCTGCGGCGATGTCTCGAGCTCGGAGAGGGGTGTGAGCGCGCCGATCCGCAGGCCCCTCCCCTTCTCGCGGGTCCAGCCGCGCAGGCCCTCGATGCCGGTGAGGTCGACGAGCGCGTCCGGCTTCGCGAGGCCGCTGCGGATGAGCCCCACGAGATCGGTGCCGCCCGCGATCGCGATGGTCCCGTTCTTCAGGAGCTTCAGCGCCTCGCCGAGCGCGCGCGGCTTCGCGTACGAGAAGACGCTCATTGGACGACCGCCAGTGCCTCGAGCACGCGCGCCGGTGTCATCGGCGCGTGGCGCAGCCGTACGCCGGTCGCGTTCGCGACGGCGTTCGCGACGGCGGCCGCGGTCGGAATGATCGGCGGCTCGCCGAGCCCCTTCGCGCCGAGGTTGTTCGCGCGTCGATCGGGCCGGTCGGTGAAGCGCACCACGATCTCGGGGACGTCGAGCACGGTCGGGATCTTGTACCACTCGAGGTCCGCGTTCATCACGCGCCCGAGCGAACGGTCGACGACGCGCTCCTCGCTGAGCGCGAAGCCGAGCGCCTGGATGACGCCGCCCTGGACCTGGGACGCCGCCGTCATCGGATTCACGATCCGGCCGATGTCGTGCACCGCGACGACCTTCTCGACGACGATCTCGCCCGTGAGCGTGTCGACCTCGACCTGCGCGAAGTGCGCGCCGAAGGTCTTGATCGACAGGTTCTCCGGGTTCGGCCAGCGCGAGCCCGTGCCGATCACGGTGTTGTTCTCGAGCTTCTTGCTCACCTCGGAGATCGGCGTGCGCGCGCCCTTGCTCACGACGTGACCGCGCTCCATCCGGAGCTCGGCCTTGGGCACCTCGAGCACGCCGGCCGCCGCGCCGAGGAACTGCTCGCGCGCGTCGCGCGCGGCGAGCCGCACCGCGGGCCCCACCGACGCGAGCGTGAGCGATCCGGCGGAGATCGGCCCGTACGGACCTTCGGTATCGCCGATGCGCACCGAGATGCGGTCGAGGTCCACACCGAGCTCCTCGGCACAGATCTGTGCGAGCACCGTGCGCGTGCCGGTGCCGATGTCCTGCGTCCCCGCGCGCAGGATGACCGTGCCGTCGCTGTTGAAATGGACGGTGGCGTATGCGGGCGGGCCACCGCCGCCGCCCCAGATCTGCGTTCCCATCCCGATGCCGCGCCTGCGGTGCGGCGCCGAGCCGCGCGTGCCGCCGGCGCGGCGCTTGTTCCAGCCGATCTCGCGCGCGCCGATCGTGTAGCACTCGAGCAGCCGCTTCAGCGAATACGTCTTGTTCGTGCGCGGGTCCTTCTGCGCGGCCGCGTGGCGGCGGCGCAGCGTGAGCGGATCCACGCCGATGCGCTCGGCGAGCTCGTCGATCGCCTGCTCGAGCGCGAAGGTGCCTTCGACGTAGCCCGGCGCGCGGAACGCCGACAGCGAGCCCGCGTTGGTGACGACGCGGTAGGACTTCGTCGCGAGGTTCGCGAAGTCGTACAGCGTGTTCGTCGGGCCCGTCGGATTCGCGACCCAGCGTCCCTGCCCGGCGTTCGACCACGAGGTGTGATCGATGGCCGTGATGCGCCCGTCCTTCGCCGCGATCTTGATCTTCTGCAGCGTCGCGGACCGATTGCCCGCGGCGAGGTTCTCCTCGTGCCGCGTGAGCACGCAGCGGACCGGACGGCCGAGCTGCTTCGCGAACAGCGCGGCGATGATCGAGTACTTCCCCACGCCGCCCTTCGAGCCGAAGCCGCCACCCATGTACTCGCAGATCACGCGGATCTGCGAGAGCGGGAGCAGCAGCGCGGCGCGAAGGCCCTCGCGGACACCGAAGGCGTGCTGCGTCGACTCCCAGACCGTGAGGACCTGGCCGTCCCATTGCGCGACCGCGCCGTGCGACTCGAGCGAGTTGTGCAGCTGCGTCGACGTGCGATAGGTCCCCTCGACGACCGCATCGGCGTCCTTGAACGCCGGCCGCGCCTCGCCGCGCTTGAGCGAGCCCGCCTCGAACACATTGCCGCCGTCCTCGAGCTTCGGCGCACCGTCGGTGATCGCCTCCTCGAGATCCGTGACGTGCGGCAGGAGCTCGTATTCCACCTCGATGAGCCCGAGCGCTCGGACGGCGGTCTCCGGGTCATCGGCCGCGACCGCGGCGACCTCGTCGCCGATGAAGCGGACCTCCTCGCGGAAGATCGTCTCCTCGCCGCGGAACGCCGCCTTCGGGGCGTTGAAGCGATGCAGGATGCCATGCACGCCGGGCAGCGCCTCGGCCTTCTTCGTGTCGACCGCGCGCACCCGCGCCCGCGGGTACGGGCTCCGGAGCACGCGTGCGTGGAGCATGCCCGGGAGCGTGACGTCGTGCGTGTACGTCGCGCGCCCGGTCACTCGCTGCACGCCATCGATGCGCTTCCGTGACTTGCCGATCTCCTCGAACAGGGCGCCCGCGGCGTGTGGGGGAAGGTCGGTGCCCTGGATGATCGAGAGCGATTCGAAGATCTCGCCCTCGAACTCGTCGCGGCTCTTGACGACCCTGACACCGGGCACTACTTCGTACCCCGCCGTGCGGCCGACATACCGGCCTTCACGATGTTCACGTACGCACCACAGCGGCAGAGATTGCCGCTCACCGCCCGCCGCATCTCATCCTCGCTCGGCTTGCCCTTGGCGCGGAGCAGCGCGACGATCGACATGACCTGCCCGGGGGTGCAGAAGCCGCACTGGTAGGCGTCGTGTTCGATGAAGGCTTCCTGCACCGGATGGAGCTCCCCATCTTTCGAGATGCCCTCGATCGTCTCGACGCGCTTACCTTCACAGGCGACCGCGAGCGTGATGCACGAGTAGACCGGCCGGTCATCGACGAGCACCGTGCACGCGCCACAGTTTCCGGCGTTGCACACGAGCTTCGTTCCGGTGAGACCCAGGGGCCCGCGCAGCAGCTCGAGCAGCGAGCGCTGCGGCGGGAGATGCGCGGTCGCTCCCTGGCCGTTGACCGTGAGGGAAATGTCGACCGCGCCGGGACCGCGGAAGGGAGGCATCTGGCTCGATGGTATCGAGCATCTCGGTATGCTGTCCGCGCCCATTCGAGCCGCCAGCAGGAGGGACGCACGCCATGGCCATCGAGCGCGTCGGGATCGTGGGTTTCGGACAGATGGGCTCGGGCATCGCCCAGGTGTGCGCCATGGCCGGTCTCGACGTCCTCGCGCGCGAGATCGATCAGAAGTTCATCGAGAAGGGCTTCACGCGCATCGACGGCTCCATGGCCCGCCTCGTGAGATCCGGCAAGGTGTCCGAGGACGACGCGAAGAAGGCGCGGGGCCGCATCCGCGGCACCACCGCGCTCGCGGACTTCAGGGACCGCGACCTCGTCATCGAAGCCGTCATCGAGGTCATGGATGCGAAGAAAGAGGTCTTCGAGCAGCTCGACCGCGTGTGTCCGGCAGCGACGATCTTCGCCTCGAATACCTCGAGCCTCACCATCATCGAGATCGCGGCGGCGACGAAGCGCCCGGACCGGTTCGCGGGCCTGCACTTCTTCAATCCCCCCGTTGTCATGCAGCTCGTCGAGGTCGTCAAGGCGATCACGACGAGTGACGCGACGATCGAGACGCTGCGCGCATTCGTGACGCGCCTCGGTCACACGCCGGTGGTCTGCCAGGACACGCCGGGGTTCATCGTCAACCGGCTCATGATCCCGATCATGCTCGAGGCGGTCCGCGCGCTCGAGCAGGGTGTCGCGACCGTCGAGGACATCGACAAGGCGGTGAAGCTCGGACTGCGGCATCCGATGGGACCGTTCGAGCTCATCGACTACACCGGGCTCGACATCAACCTTCACGTGGCGAACACGTTCTTCGACGAGTTCCGCGATCCGGCGTGGGCCCCGCCGCCACTCCTGAAGCGCATGGTCCTCGCCGGCCACCTGGGAGTGAAGACGGGCAAGGGCTTCTACGAATACGACGAGAACGGGAAACGCAAGACATAACGCAAGAGATAGAGACGCAAGAACCGGCGGCCCTCGTCTTCGACATGCACGAGAGCGCGGCGCTCTGGAAGGCCGCCATGTGGGCCGCGCTCGCGGGCATCGCCCATATCGCCGCGCCGGCATTCAGCGCCGGCTTCTATCCCTCGTGGTTCTTCCTGCTCACCGCCGTTGGCTACGGGCTGATGCTCCCCGTGATCGCGGTGCTGCACGTGCGTCACGTTGTCGTGCGTGAGAGCGGCGCGATGCTCGGCACGACCAGCGGCGTTGCCGTCGCCGTCGTGGGCATCGCCGCGTCAGCCTCCCCGGAGCTCGCCGTCGCGGCGCTGTTCATTCGCGCGATCTGGTGGTGGACGATCGGGAAGATGTGGTGGGAGACCGGTGTGCTCCCGCGCTGGCTCGGCGCGATCACGCTGGGCCTCGCGGTGGGCGAGTTCGCGCTCGTGCTCGCGCTCGGGCCGATCGGCGCCGACATGAGCATCGCGTGGCTGCCGCTGCGCGTGCTGCTCGGCTTCTGGCTCCTCGCCCTCTCCGTCGCGTTGTGGCGATCGCGTGTGACTGAGTGACGAGCGCGACGGCGTGGACGGGCGAACCGTCCTTCGCCGACGTGCTCGCGGCGCGTGACTTCCTCCGGGCGTATCTCGCACCGACGCCGCTCATCCACCGCGACGCGGTGAGCTCGGCGCTGGGTCTCGACGTGTGGCTCAAGTGCGAGAACCTTCTTCCGACCGCGGCGTTCAAGGTCCGCGGCGGCCTGAACCTAATCGGTCGGGACCCGACCGCCAAAAGGGGCGTCATGGGCGCGTCGACCGGCAACCACGGCCAGTCGCTCGCGTACGCCGGCGGCGTGTTCGGCGTGCCGATCACGATCTTCGTGCCGAAGGGCGCGAACCCGCTGAAGCTCGCGGCGATGCGCGCGAGCGGCGCGACGATCGTCGAACACGGCGACGACTACGACGACGCGCGCGAGGAATGCGAGCGGCGCGCAGCCGCGAGCGGCACGCGCTACGTCCATTCGGGGAACGAGCCGTACCTCATCGCCGGCGTCGCGACCGCGGCGCTCGAGGTCCTGACCGAGCGCACCGATATCGATGTCTTCATCGTTCCGGTCGGTGGCGGCAGCGGCGCGTCGGGCGCCGCGCTGGTCGCGAAGACGATGCGCCCGGACATCACGGTGATCGGCGTCCAGGCCGAGGGCGCACCGGCGGCGTACCGCGCATGGCGCGACCACGCGCCGCGCACGACCGAGCGCGCCGCGACGTCCGCCGAGGGCCTCGCGACGCGCACGTCGTTCGATCTGCCGCAGCGCATGCTCGCGGCCCTGCTCGATGACTTCGTGCTGGTGAGCGACGACGAGCTCTACGCCGCGATGCGGCTGCTGCTGATAGAAGGACACATCGTCGCGGAAGCCGCAGGCGCGGCGTCGATCGCCGCCGCGCGGCGTATGGCGGAGCGCCTCGCGGGCAAGCGGGTGGTCTGCTGGATCAGCGGTGGCAACGCGACCGCGGATTCGCTGCGTCACGCGCTCGAGCAACGTTGACCGGCTCGGCGCGCGTGCCCTGCGCGATACCATCGCGAGGATGACCGTGAGCGCGCGCGCACGCCACGATGCCCTCGGATTGAGCCTCGACGACGTCAAGGGCATGTACCGGAAGATGCTCGAGACGCGCATGGTGAGCGAACGCATCCTCCAGCTCAACCGGATGGGCCGCACGCCGTTCGGCGCGGGGACCGACGGTCATGAGGCCGCGCAGATCGGCGCGGCGTGGAACATCCGCCGCGGCAAGGACTGGACGGTCCCGTATTACCGCGACATGGGCGTGGCGTTCGTGCTCGGCATGTCGCCGCTCGAGGAATTCCGCATGGTCCTCGCGAAGGCGACCGACACGCACTCAGCCGGGCGTCAGGTCCTGAATCAGTTCTCGAGTCCGAAAGACCGGATCGTGACGCGCTCGGTCTGCGTCGGCACCGAGTTCCCGCACGCCGTGGGCCTCGCGCTCGCGATCCGCAACCTCAAGGGGGGGCCCAACATCGTCTTCGCCTTCGGTGGCGACGCGTCGACGAGCCCCGGCGACTTCCACGAGGCGATGAACTTCGCCGCGATCTACAAGCTGCCGGTCATCTTCGTCATCGAGAACAACCTGCTCGCGATCTCGACGCGCTTCGAGCAGCAGATGGCCGTTCCGAACGTCGCGGACAAGGCGGCGGGCTACGGGGTCCGTGGCTTCATCGCCGACGGCATGGACGTCCTCGACTCCTTTGATAAGACACGGCAGGCGGCGGAGCACACGCGGTCCGGCGCGGGTCCGACGCTGGTCGAGCTCAAGTGCTATCGCTACCAGCCGCACACGTCCGACGACGACGACAGCCGCTACCGCACCAAGGACGAGGTCCGGGGCTGGATGGCGAAGGATCCAGTCGACCACGCGCGCCGGTACCTCGGCGAGCACGGCACGAGCCCCGAGGAGCTCGAGGCGATCCGCAAAGCGCTGGACACCGAGATCGAGGCCGCGATCGCCCAAGCGGAGAGCGAGCCCGACCCGCGTGCCGAGGACGCGATCAAGCACGTGTACGCCGAGGAGGCTCCGCGCCCCGACGGCACCCGCTCCTAAGTACCGTGCGCGGCCTCTTCGCCCTGCTCGCGCTGTTCCTCGCGGCCTGTTCGGCGCCGACGGTCGAGATCACGCCGACGCCCGCGCCAACGCACGAGCCGGGCACGACGCTGGTGACCGTGCTACTCGATCTGTCGGGCGCGCGCGCGCCAAGCGGCGTCGCACAGCGCAACGCGATGCAGCTCTGGCTCGATCAGCAGCAGACCCGCGTCGGTGCGCAGCGCATTCGCGCGAAGTTCGTCGACGTAGCAGGAAGCGACGCGCAGCTCCTCATCGAGCTGCGGCGCGCGGCCGTGGACGAGCGAGCGGACGCGGTCGTCATCGGCGTGCCGCTCCGCTACGACGCGACCTTCGCGTCCGCCGTCGGCGTCGCGCAGCTTCCGGTCCTGCTGACGCTTCCCGCACCCGAGCCCGCGTCATTCCCCGGCGGTGGCTGGGCGTTCGCGCTCGCGCCGACCTACGTCGAACTCGCGCGCGCCGCGGTGACCGATGCGACGCAGCGCGGCGTGCTGCTGCCGATCCTGCTCGCGAGCGACGAGTCGCCGGCCGCGATCGCGGAGCGACTCGCACTGGCCCGGGAGCTCGAGCGGCGCGGCCTCATCGCTCCGACGGTCGTCACGGTGACCGCCCAGGACGCCGCCGCGCGGCTTCGCGCCGGCGCCGCATTCGCGCGAAGCGCGTTCTTTACCGGCCCGGCCGCCACGTACGTCGACGCGACCCGAACGCTCTCCGCGGCGGGCATCACGCCACGCGTGTATCTCTCCTATCTGATGGAATCGAGCGACGCCTCCTCGCTCCGGGAGGGTGCCGACATCGCTACCTGGCCCGGCTCGCGGAACGTCGCGGCGGTCTCCACCGCGCCGAGCACCCCGGAGCGCGCCGCGTTCCTCCAAAGCTTCTCGTCAAGACATGGCGCCGCGAGCACGCTGGCGGCAACGGCCTATGACGCGCTCGCGCTCATCGACGCGGCCGCCGAGAGCGCCGACGGGACGCCCGACCGCACGCGGTTGCGGGACCGACTCGAGGCCACTACGTTCGCCGGCATCGCCACCCGTTACACGTTCACCGCAGCGCGCCACGCCGGCTTCGCCACCGTGGATCTCGCCTATCTGCGCTGGAGCATCGGCGCGCGCGTCGGTTTCGCCCTCGCGCCCGAGCCCGCGCCGAACGAAGGGCGATGAGCGAGGTCGACCGCCTCATCTACGACTGGAACCGCGACGGCCGCGCGATGAAGGCCGACTACCGCGCCGTCGAGCTCGACGATGAGACGCTGCGCGACGGGTTGCAGGGCCCCTCGGTGCGCAACCCGCCGCTCGCGGTGAAGAAGCGCCTCCTGCAGCTCATGGATCAGCTCGGCATCGACAGCGCGGACATCGGGCTGCCGGGTGCGTCGCCGCGCGCGCGTACGGAGATCGTCGAGCTCGCGAGGGAAACGACGAAGCTCAAGACGCTGCGCCCGAACCAGGCGATCCGCACCCATCCGCTCGACGTGCAGGGGGCGATCGAGGCCGCGGTCGAGTCCGGCGTGAAGATCGAGAGCTGCGCGTTCATCGGCTCGTCGCCGATCCGCCGGTTCGCCGAGGACTGGTCGCTCGACACGATGCTGCGAAGCGTCGAGGAGTCGGTGACAACGCTCGTGAAGAACGGACTCGCCGTGATGTTCGTGACCGAGGACACGACGCGCGCGGACCCCGAGACGCTCACGAAGCTCTACGAGGTCGCGATCGGCTGCGGCGCGAAGCGGATCTGCGCGTCGGACACCGTGGGCCACGCAACGCCCGAGGGCGTGCGGAACCTGCTGTCGTTCCTGCGCGACGACGTGATCAAAGGCCGCGACGTGAAGCTCGATTACCACGGGCACAACGACCGCGGCCTCGGGACGATCAACGCGCTCACCGCGACGGCGGTCGCCGACCGCGTGCACGGCTGCGCGCTGGGGATCGGCGAGCGCGTGGGCAACACCTCGATGGACCAGCTGATCATCAACCTGCAGCTGTGGGGTCTGATCGACCGCGATCTGACGCCGCTCGGGGAATACGTGGCGCTCGTCGCGGAGCACTGCGGCGTGCCGATCCCGCCGAACTATCCGGCGCTGGGCTCCGACGCGTTCCGCACCGGCACCGGCGTGCACGCGGCGGCGGTGATCAAGGCGCTGCGCAAGGGCGATCGCGATCTCGCCGACCGCGTATATAGCGGCGTACCCGCATCGGCGCTCGGCCGCGAGCAGCGCATCGAGGTTGGGCCGATGAGCGGCGAGTCCAACGTCGTGTATTGGCTCGAGTCACACGGTCACGAGGCGACGCGCGAGCGCATCACGCGCGTCTTCGACGCGGCGAAGGCATCCGATCGTCTCCTGACCGACGCGGAGCTGGAGCGGCTGGCGCGCGCCTAGCCCATCCGGCGCTGACGCGCCCCGCCACCGAGCAGACCGACGTCGACCGCGAGGCCGATGAGCACGACGATCAGGCCGAGGCCGTTCACGCCGCCCAGCTCGTTCTGCGCGATCGCATAGCCGAGGGTCGTGGCGGGCAGGAACAGGAAGCCGAGGAACGGCAGCAGGAACGCGTCGTACGCACGGCTCAAATAGTTGGTGAACAGCCAGAGGACGAAGAGGACGATCCGCGGTGTGAAGAACGCGAGCAGGATCAGGACGCAGCACACGCGGGGCAGAGTGCCACAATCGAAGCGATGACACAGGTGATCCGACCAGCCGAGCTACTGCCTGGTGTCGATCTCAAAGGCATCCCCGGACCCGAGCGCGCCGACGGCTCGCGCAGCGATGCCGGCCCCAGGATCCGGGGGAAGGCGCTGATCTTCTGGGACCCGAAGGTCCCCGGAAAGAAGCTCGATGCGATCGACACCGACCAGATCACGCCGGCGAACGACTGCGTGTCGGAGAGCCTCGAGACCCTCGACCACCGCTGGAAGGCAGGCTCGTTCCGCTTCCTCATGCCGGACTTCCGCGAGCGCGTGCGCCGCGGCGAGAACTTCGTCATCGCCGGCGACCGCTTCGCGATCGGGTCGTCGCGCGAGATGAGCCCGGCCGGGCTGAAAGGCGTCGGTGAGGACGCCGGCCGCGAGATCGTCATCGTCTGCGGCGCCGGTATGGGTGACATCTTCCGGCGCAACGCGCTCAACCTCGGCCTCCACGTGGTGCAGAGCCGCGCGGCGGTCGAGGACGCGCAGGAAGGCGATGCGTTCTCGTTCGATCCCGAGACCCGGACGCTCACGAATGAAACGCAGCGCAAGAGCTACGAGCCCGCGGCGCTCTCGCCGGCGGAGGACGACATCCGCCGCTCGGGCGGGATCATCAAGATCGGCCGCCGCGAGTTCCGCGAGTCCGTCCTCCGCGCCCCGGACATCTCGTGGCCGGATGCGGCGACCGCGCGCGGCCTCACGTCGACCGAGCAGATCCTGTGGGCCCACCGCGTCGACAAGGACGCCGCCGTGCGCACCGGCGCGACGCTGCGTGTCTACGCCGACCTGCTTCCGGCCTCCGACGGCACGGCGCCCTTCTCGATCCACACTTTCGACCAGATCACCGGTGGCGACACGATCCGGCCGCGTCAGATCGCGGTGGCGAACGACCACTTCGTGTTCAACCGCCGGGAGGCCGACGACAAGCAGACCGCGATCGGCAAGCAATTCGCCGAGCTCCACGGCATCACGCGTCCGCACTACGCGACGCCGGGCGACGGGATCTTCCACTTCTACTTCCCCGAGCAGGGCCTGGTGGTCCCGGGCGCGCTCATCCCCGGCGCGGATTCGCACAGCCGTGCCTACGGCGCGTACGGCGCGCTCGGATACGGGGTCGGTTCGACCACGCTCGGGTTCGGGTGGGCGACGGGCTACGTGTACTTCACCGTTGCGGCCCAGCGGCGTGTCGTGTTCAAAGGACGGCTGCAGCCGTGGGTCAGCGGCAAGGACGTCGTTCTCGCGCTGCTGTCCCGTTGGGGGGCGAAGCAGTCGCAGGGCATGAGCGTCGAGTTCGTCGACGCCGACAAGCAGCTCCCGATGAGCTACCGCAACACGATCGCGAACATGATGGCCGAGGGCGAGGCGACGAACGGGATCTTCGCGCCCGACGATCTCACGTATGCCTGGTATCGGGACAAGGGCTTCACCGATCTTCCCTATCCGCGCTTCGCGCCCGGTGCGGACGCGCGGTATGAGATCGACGAGGCCCTCGATCTGTCCGAGGTCGTGCCGCTCATCGCGAAGCCGTTCAGCCCCGGCAACGCCTTCCCGGCGGTCGACGTCGCACGCGAGCGCATCACGTTCGACAAAGCGTTCATCGGGTCGTGCACGAACGGCGGATACGGCGATCTCCTCGAGGCCGCGCTCGTGCTGCGCGCCGCGCGCGACAAGGGCGCGAAGCGCGCGGCGAACGAGTTCGTCATCTTCCCCGGCTCAGGCGGCGTCAAAAAGGACATCGAACGCACCGACGCGCGTCTGGGCGGTGAGTCGATCGCCGACGTGTTGCGTTCGGTCGGTGGCGAGATCCGCGAATCGTGGTGCGGGCCCTGCTTCGGCCAGGGGCCCGACGCGCTGCTGAAAGGGCAGACCGCGATCACGTCCTTCAACCGCAACTGGGCGAACCGCATGGGCGTCGGCGGTCTCGGCTACCTCGCGAGCCCCGCGGTCGTCGCGGCGTCCGCGATGCTCGGCTACATGGGTCCGCCCAGCGAGCTCGGCCTCGAGTGGCGCGCGGAGCGGTTCGTCTAGCTCGTCCGCCGCTGCTTCGCCCGAGCCGAGGTTGAGCGCTTCGCGCGCAGCCCCACGAGGGTCTCGAGCTGGCGGAACGTGCGCTCGACGTTCTCGGGCTCGGTCGCGGGGAGCATGAACGTCCCCTTGAGCGTCGCGACGATCACCGCCGCCATTCCATCGGGATCGAGGTCCGCCGGCACCGCGCCCTCGTCGCGTGCGCGACGGAGCAGCGTCCGCAGCATCGCGCGCCACGCGTCGTCCGTGCCGCCGACGATCCTGCGCAGCGAAGCGTCGCGCACGCCGCGGATCGCGAGCTCGGCCATAACCGCGAACAGCTCCGGCTCATCGCGCGAGAGGACCCGCAGGCCGCGGAAATGCGCGCGCAGCTGATCCTCGGCGGAGCCGGCACCACCAAGCGTGCCGCGGAAGCGGCCCATCGCGTACCCGACGACGCCGCGGATCAGATCTTCCTTGTGCGGGAAGTAGTAGTGGAGCGTGGCGATGTTGACGCCGACGGCCGCGGCGACCTCGCGCGTGCGCAGGCCTTCGAAGCCGCGTGTCGCGAGCACCTTGTACGCGGCCGCGACCAGCGCATCTTTCCGTGGCTCGGCCTGAGTTGCCGCTTGACGTCTAATCAATCAGATGATTGAATCATAGCAGCGGCAGCAATCCAAGGGGAGGTCACTTAGCGTGAACGGGATCCTTGTCTCGATCATGCGCACGTCGAGCCCGGTAACGGTGCCGATCGCGCGCAGCGGACTCATATCGATCTGGGGCGTCGTGAAGCACCGCGGCCGGCGATCCGGAACGATGCACTCCACACCCATCGCGCTACGCCCGACGGCGGATGGCTTCGTCCTGCCCCTGCCCTGGGGCGAAGGAACTGATTGGTGCCGCAACGTTCGCGCGGCTGGTGGTGGCGTCATCGTGTGGCAGGGCGCTGAGTACGAGGTGACGAAGCCGGAGATCATCGACGTCGCCGACGCGCTCCCGGCGTTCAACGCCGTTCTGCGTCCGATCGTTCGCCTGACCGGCATCAAGAAGTTCCTGCGTGTG
>Ga0207646_10002167_pt1 | contig 23455 bp, 24 predicted proteins | sample KBSK5502metaG_FD_184343 | JGI IMG/M metagenome (GOLD analysis project Ga0207646, IMG submission 184343) | Corn, switchgrass and miscanthus rhizosphere microbial communities from Kellogg Biological Station, Michigan, USA - KBS K5-50-2 metaG... | ecosystem: Host-associated > Plants > Roots >... | reverse complement strand
GCGCGGCCGGCGCGCGCGCCTCGGGATGGAGCTGCTCGCCCGCTCCGGCTACGAGCCGGCGACCTCGGAGCTCGGCGCCCCCGGTCTCGCCGTTCCCGTGTTGGCGGCGGCCTGATGGCGCGGCCGGTCACGCTCTTCACCGGCCAGTGGGCCGACCTGCCGGTCGAGGAGCTCGCCGCGAAGGCGGGTACGTGGGGCTTCGACGGCCTCGAGCTGGCTTGCTGGGGCGACCACTTCGAGGTCGACAAGGCGCTTGCCGATTCCGGGTATGTCGCGTCGCGGCGCGACATCCTCGAACGGAACGGGCTGCAGGTCCACGCGATCGGCGCGCACCTCGTCGGTCAGTGTGTCTGCGATCCGATCGATCAGCGGCATCGGGCGATTCTGCCGCTTGAAGTGTGGGGGAACGGCGAGCCCGAAGGTGTGCGCCGACGTGCGGCGGAGCGGCTGAAGGACACGGCCCGCGCGGCGGCGCTCTTCGGCGTCGAGCAGGTCAACGGCTTCACCGGTTCGAGCGTCTGGCACAAGCTGTACTCGTTCCCGCCGAACGACTTCGACGAGATCGAGCGGGGCTACCAGGACTTCGCCGAACGCTGGGGGCCGATCATGGAGGTCTTCGCCGCCGAGGGCGTCCGGTTCGGGTTGGAGGTTCATCCGACCGAGATCGCGTACGACTTCGTCACGACGCGCAAGACCCTCGCTGCGATCGACCGGAGGCCGGAGTTCGGCCTCAACTTCGACCCGAGCCACTTCGCGCACCAGTTCCTCGATTCCGCTGCGTTCGTCGAGGAGTTCTCCGACCGGATCTACCACGTGCACGTCAAGGACTCGCGCAAAACGCTGGACGGACGCAAGAGCATCCTTGCGAGCCATCTCAACTTCGGTGAGGTCGAACGCGGCTGGGACTTCGTCTCGCCCGGTCACGGCGATGTCGACTTCGAGTCTCTGTTCCGAGCGCTGAACAGGATCGGTTACACGGGCCCACTCTCGATCGAGTGGGAGGACTCGGGCATGGACCGCGAGTGGGGAGCTCCGGACGCGCTGGCCTTCGTCCGTCGCGTGGACTTCGCGCCGTCGGCGATCGCGTTCGACGCTCCGATGCAGCGCTCCGGCCGATGAGCGCGGCCTAGACTCGAATCGTGTCGCAGCCGGCAAATGCGCCGCCGCTTTCAGGGGTGCGGGTCGTCGACCTCTCCCGTGTGCTAGCGGGCCCGTACGCGACGATGACCCTCGCAGACCTGGGAGCCGACGTCGTCAAGATCGAGCACCCGGCCGGCGGGGACGAGACGCGCACCTGGGGCCCTCCGTTCGCCGGCAGCGAGTCAGCTTACTTCCTCTCGGTCAATCGGGGCAAGCGCAGCGTCGCGCTCGATCTGAAAGATCCGGAAGGTCGTGACCTCGCGCTCGAGTTGTGCAGGCGTGCCGACGTCGTGATCGAGAACTTTCGCCCCGGCGGTGCGGCACGGCTGGGCCTCGACTACGAAGCCGTACGGGCGCGGCGGTCCGACGTCGTCTACTGCACCATCAGCGGTTTTGGCTCGCGCGAGCCGACTGACCGGGCCGGTTACGACTTCACCGTTCAGGCCGAGAGCGGCCTGATGGCGATCACCGGTGATCCCGACGGCGAGCCGGTGAAGGTCGGTGTGGCGATCGTCGACGTGCTGGCCGGCCTCAACGCGGCAACGGCGATTCTCGCTGCTCTTCATCGACGAGACGTCACCGGGGAAGGGGACCGCGTCGAGGTCTCACTGCTCGACACCGCCTTCGCAGCGCTCGTCAACGTCGGCGCCAGCGCACTGCTCACGGGGGAAGAGCCGCAGCGGTACGGGAACGCGCACCCGAGCATCGTTCCGTACCAACCGTTCCGCGCCGCCGACGGTTGGATCGCAGTGGCTGCGGCGAACGACGGCCTCTACTCGAAGCTCTGCCTGGCGATCGGGCGACCCGACCTCGCAGTGGACGAGCGTTATGCGACGAACGAGCTGCGTGTTTTGAATCGGGAACGGCTGATCGCGGATCTCCAAAGAGTGTTCGCGGGCCGGGCTGCGGAGGAGTGGGAGGGTCTGCTGCTGGCCTCGGGCGTGCCTGCGGGAAGCATCCGGGGAGTCGGCGAGGCGCTGCGAGCGGGGCAGGCCAGGACTCGACTCGTGGATCATCCGACGGCCGGCGCCGTCGAGCTGGTCGGTCCTCCCTTCGAGCTCGAGAGCGCAATGCTCGGCGCATCGACGCCACCGCCGCTGCTCGGGCAGCACACGGCCGAGGTGCTCGCGGAGCTCGGCGTCGATGACGAACGGCTCGCTTCGCTCGAGGAGCGCGGCGTGATCGCGCGATCAGCTGCGTAGAATCGCGCCGGAATGGCGCAAATCGTGACGGAGCGCACCCTCCTGGTCGAGCGTGGCTACGTCGGCGGTGAGTGGGTCGAGGGCGACTCGGGCGCGACCTTCCCGGTCCTCAACCCGGCCACCGGCGAAGAGCTCGCGCAGGTCCCACGCATGGGCGCCGGCGAGACACGACGGGCGATCGAGGCCGCAGAGGATGCGTATCGACCTTGGCGCGCGACCCTCGCGAAAGAGCGCGCGCGCATCCTCCGCCGCTGGGCCGATCTGATGCTCGAGCACCGCGACGATCTGGCGCTGCTCCTGACCGCCGAGCAGGGCAAGCCGCTGGCCGAATCGCGGCTGGAAATCGAGTACGCCGCCTCGTTCCTCGAATGGTTCGGCGAGGAAGCCAAGCGCGTCTACGGCGACACGATTCCGACGTACATGCACGACCGCCGCGTCGTCGTCACGAAGGAGCCGGTCGGAGTCACGGCCGGGATCACGCCGTGGAACTTCCCCGCCGCGATGATCACGCGCAAGGCCGCGCCGGCGATCGCGGCCGGCTGCACCATGGTGCTCAAGCCTGCGGAGCAGACGCCGCTGTCGGCGCTGGCGGTCGCGAAGCTGGCTGAAGAAGCTGGCCTGCCCGCCGGTGTGTTCAACGTCGTCACCGGCGACGCTGACGACGCCCCCGTGATCGGAGCGGAGCTGACGTCGAATCCGATCGTTCGCAAGCTCGGCTTCACGGGCTCGACCGAGATCGGAAAGCTCTTGATGGAGCAGTGCGCGCGCCAGGTAAAGAAGGTTTCGCTCGAGCTCGGTGGCAACGCTCCCTTCATCGTCTTCGACGACGCTGATCTCGACGAGGCCGTCGCGGGCGCGGTGCTCTGCAAGTACCGCAACTCAGGACAGACCTGCATCTCTGCGAACCGCATCCTCGTGCAGGACTCGGTGCACGACGAGTTCCTCCGCCGCCTGACCGAAGCCGTCACGGCGCTCAAGGTGGGCGCGGGCACGGAGCCGGATGTCAGCGTCGGGCCGCTGATCGACGACCAGGCGCTGGCCAAGGTCGAGCGCCACGTCGCAGACGCGCTGGGCGGCGGCGCCGAGCTCGTGGCCGGCGGCGAGCGGCACGAGCGCGGCCACACGTTCTTCCAGCCGACGGTGCTCTCGGGCGTCACGGTGTCGATGGCGATGACGTCGGAGGAGACATTCGGGCCGGTCGCCGGGGTCGGACGTTTCACGACGGAGCAGGAAGCGATCGAGGTCGCGAACGCAACTCCGTACGGCCTCGCCGCCTACTTCTACAGCCGCGACACCGGACGCATCTGGCGCGTCTCGGAGGCGCTCGAGTACGGCGTCGTCGGCATCAATACCGGCTTCATCTCGACGGAGGTGGCTCCCTTCGGCGGGATGAAGGAATCCGGCATCGGTCGCGAGGGCTCGAAGTACGGCATCGACGAGTGGCTGGAGCTGAAGTACCTCGCCATGGGCGGCATGTAGCGCCGTGATCGTCGAGCAACGTGACTACCACGTGTTCACCGGGAAGCTCGTCGAGCTCGTTCGGCTCTACGAGCAGGAGGGGATCGCTCTCCAGCAGGAGTTCCTCGGCGGCCTGATCGGCGTTTTCACGACAGACGTCGGTGCGCTCTCGACCTACACCAGCCTGTGGCGATACGACAACTACGCGGAGCGGGAGGAGCGGCGCGCAAAGCTCCAGGCCGACGAGCGGTGGCGCGACTTCCTCGCGCGGATCCAGCCGCTCATCCATACCCAGCGGAACCGGATCCTCGTCCCGACGTCCTTCTCGCCGATCCGATGAGCGGCTCGCTCGAGGGCAGGGTCGCGATCGTCACCGGCGCCGCACAGGGAATCGGCAAGGCGATCGCCAAGGGCCTCGCCGCCGAGGGCGCCCGAATCGTGGTCGCCGACCTGAATCGTGCGGAGGAGGCGGCCGCGGAGTTCGAGGCTGGAATCGGGCTCACGGTCGACGTTGCCGACGAAGCGCAGGTGGAGCGAATGGCTCGAGACGTCGTGCAGCGGTGCGGACGCATCGACATTCTCGTGAACAACGCCGGACTGTATGCGTCGTTGCAGATGCGCCCGTTCACGGAGATTCCGGTCGAGGAGTGGCGACACGTCATGGACGTCAACGTCCTGAGCATGTTCCTCGCCACTCGGGCCGTCGTGCCGCGCATGCGCGAGCAGGGCGGCGGCCGGATCGTGAACATCTCGTCGGGCACAGCGTTCCGCGGCGTTCCGTTTCTCCTGCACTACGTGACGAGCAAAGGGGCGATCGTCGCGCTGACGCGTGCGCTGGCGAAGGAGCTCGGACGCGACGACGTCCTTGTCAACTGCGTGGCGCCGGGCTTCACCATGAGTGACGGGGTTCGCGAGCATCCGGAGGTGATCGACGCGCTGCGCGAGGTCTCCGTCTCCGCGCGGACGCTCCAGCGCGACCAGGAGCCGGAGGACATCGTCGGCGCCGTCGTCTTCCTCTGCGGTCCGGGAGCCACGTTCGTGACCGGACAGACGATCGTCATCGACGGCGGCCAGTACTTTCATTGATTCTGGCGCTCTACGAGTACCCGCACGGAGTCGAGACGACCGGCGGCAACCTTGCCGTCTACGACCTCGAACGCAACGCGGCGTCGTTCGGAGCCGCCTCGGTGTCCGGACCTGCGTTGGTCTGGAAGCTCGCGGAAGAGTCTGAAGCAGACGCGAAGCTGGCCGCGCCTGTCGCGCTCGACCGGGCGACGCAGTGGCTCCTCCGTTGTGATCGGGTCGACTTTCCACCCGGCGGCATCGCCTATCGGCACACGCATCCCGGTCCCGGAATCCGCTGCCTGCTGTACGGGTCGATCAGCATCGAGAGCGGCGGGGCGACGCTCGTCTATCGCGCCGGCGAGCCCTGGTTCGAGCCCGGTCCCGAGCCTGTATTGGCGATCGCGTCGGAGTCCGAGGAGTCAGCGTTCGTGCGCGCAATGGTCGTTCCGCGCCGATGGGCGGGCAAGCGGACGATCTCGTACGTCGACCCTGCGGATGAGGACAAGCCGAAGCTTCAGCGCGCCACTGTCTTCTTCGACGAGCCGATCGAGCTGTGAGCCGCAGCGGCGCCAGGATCCTCGTCGACCAGCTCGTCGTCCAAGGCGTCGACACAGCCTTCTGCGTTCCGGGCGAGAGCTACATCGCCGTCCTTGACGCTCTGCGGGACGCTCCGATCCGCCTCGTCGTTGCGCGGCACGAGGCCGGCGCTGCGAACATGGCCGAGGCGTACGGCAAGCTGACCGGCCGGCCCGGCATCTGTTTCGTCACGCGGGCGCCGGGGGCGACGCACGCCGCCACCGGCGTCTACACGGCGTTTCAGGACTCGACGCCTTTGATCCTCTTCGTAGGGCAGGTACCGCTCGAGCATCGAGGACGCGAGGCGTTCCAGGAGCTCGACTACGCGGCCGCTTTCGGCGCGATCACGAAGCTTGCGATCGAGGTCGAAGAGGCCGAGCAGTTTCCGGAGCTCACGGCGCGCGCCTTCCAGACGGCGGTCTCCGGACGGCCCGGTCCGGTCGTGCTCGCATTGCCGGAGGACGTCCTCTCGGAAACCGCGGACGTGGAGGACGCGGCGCAGTTCTCCCCGGCGCGGGCTGCCCCGTCGGCTGAGGGCCTCGCGCAGGCGCACGACTTGCTCTCGGCTGCAGAACGACCGCTGATCGTGGTGGGCGGTGGCGGCTGGAGCGCCGCGGCAGCCGACGATCTGCAGTCGTTCGTCGAGGCATCGGCGCTCCCCGTGGCGGCTTCGTTCCGTCGCCAGGACTACATCGACAACACGTCTCCCTCGTACGCCGGCGTGCTCACGATCGGACACGACGCGGCGCTCGCCCAACGACTCCGCGACGCCGACCTGCTGCTCGTGATCGGCTCGCGGCTGGGCGACATAGCGACGCGCGGCTATACGACCCTGGAACCCCCGCGGACCCCGCAGACGCTCGTCCACGTCCATGCCGACCCCAAGGAGCTCGGGCGCGTCTTCGAGCCCGACCTCGCGATCGTGTCCGGTTCGGCGGACTTCCTCGCGGCAGCGCGCACGCTCGAGCCGGTCGACGGCTCTCACCGAGCCGATTGGACGGAATCGGCGCACGCAGACTTCCTCGCGAGCCTGCGACACCAACGCGGGCCGGGCGAGCTCGACCTGGGCGACGTGATGCAGCACCTGCGCGAACGCCTCCCTGACGACGCAGTTCTGACGAACGGGGCCGGGAACTACACGGTTTGGTGCCACCGCTTCTACGCGTTCCGCCGTTACCGGACGCAGCTCGCCCCGTGCTCGGGCGCGATGGGCTACGGCATCCCGGCCGCGATCGCTGCCAAGGTCGTCGATCCGGAGCGGACGGTCGTCTGTGTCTCCGGCGACGGCGATTTCCTGATGAGTGGGCACGAGCTCGCGGCCGCGGTCCAGGAAGAACTGCCGATCGTCGTGCTCGTCGTCAACAACGGGATGTACGGGACGATCCGGATGCACCAGGAGCGCCTCTTCCCGGGCCGCGTCGTCGGCACGGACCTCGTCAACCCCGACTTCGCCGCCTGGGCGCACGCCTTCGGCGCGTACGGCGAGGTTGTGCTGCGTTCGGACGACTTTCCGGACGCGTTCGACCGTGCTCTGGCCCAGAGCCGCCCGGCTCTCCTCGAGCTCAGGGTCGACCCCGAAGCGATCACGCCGCGACAGACGCTTGCGGAGATCCGCGCCGAAGCCGGTTCCGCAAGATGACACCGGAGCGCATCCGCCACACCGTGGCGTTCACCCTGGCCCATCCGGAAGGGTCGGGGGCCGAGCGGGACTTCCTCGAGGCGGCCGAGCGGCTCGCACTGATCCCGGGCGTCGAGGCGTTCGAGCTGCTCGCGGAGGTCAGCCCGAAGAACGGCTACCGCTTCGGGATCTCGATGGAGTTCGCCGACCGAGCCGCGTACGAGGGCTACAACGAGCACCCGGATCACGTGCGGTTCGTGCAGGAGCGCTGGCTGGCCGAGGTGAGCGACTTTCTCGAGCTCGACTACGCGGCGCGGGAGCGGGAACAGTAAACGCTCCCCGGTCGTTTAAGACCCTGACGGAATGTCGCCACAGTTGTGGCGCTCCGTATTCACCAAGGAGATCCCATGACCCAGCATCCAGAGTTACATCTGATCGACGTCCGCTGCTCTTCGTGCGGCACGTCGTTCACAACCCGTTCGACCGCAACGAAGCTGTCGGTCGACGTCTGCTCGGCGTGCCATCCGGCCTACACCGGCCGCGAGCAGGCAGCCGTGAGCGGCGACAGGATCGACCGCTTCAACCAGCGCCGAGCCCTGGCAACGGCTTAGCCAAAGCCGAGCCGCCGCCGATGGCGGCTCGGCCGGCGCCGGCCGCTTCGACTGGGCTGGCAGCTGATCTGGCAACCAGGAGGACGGACCTGTCCGTCCTCCTGGTGGTTTGTCCGCCGTGCTCCTAGGGACATCTGACTTCGGGATTCCAGTCTGCGAGCATGTCTGCCGGGTTACGACTCCAAACCCAGGCATGCAGGATGTAGAAGCCCACAGCCGGCACCAGAATGTGCATCTGCATTCCGAGCATCGTCGGCGGCTCTGATACCCCGGGAGGCTTGGAGTTAGGACCCGGGACGACGTATTCCACGGCTACGAGCTTGAGCTCTCCGTCGGCTCCCGGCGCGTAGACCAAGGCCTCGGGCTTCTGAACGTCGATCACGAGATCGTCCACTAGCTCCTTGTTGAAGTAGTGGTAGCCCATTGCGCCGGCAGTGGGGTGCGCGATGCAGCCGGTGATGATCCGGTCCCGGCGCCGTTCACGTAGCCGAGTTCGTAACCCGCTTCGATCGCCGCCTCGACCCGATGGAACTTGGCCGTAACCTGTCGCACCTGGGCCAGCTCGTCTTGTCGGGCCTCATCAGATCCGCCGGAAGCGACGGCGGGCGCTCGCAGCCGTGACTGACCGGGAACCTGCCGCTCGTTTCCTAGGCGCCGCGGGCGCCTCCTACACTGCCACCATGGCTGTGCGCGCGCTGCGGCTCTCGGTCGCGCCTCGGGTGCGCATCGAGCTCCGCGGCCTGACATGTGCTGGCACCCGGAACGCTGTCCCTTGTAGCGGCGCATGAGCGTTCCGGCGATCCGCTATACGCGCACGACCGATGGTCTGAACATCGCGTATCAGGTCGTCGGCGAGGGTCCGTTCGACCTGGTCTTCGTCCCACAGGTCATATCCAATGTCCAGATCTTCTGGGAGAACCCGCGTTGGGCCGGCTTCATGCGCGAGCTGGCGTCGTTCTCCCGCTTGCTCCTCTTCGACCGTCGAGGCGTCGGGCTCTCCGACCGGCCGAGCGGCGTCCCTCAACTCGAACAGCGAATGGACGACGTGCGTGCGGTCATGGATGCGGTCGGATCGGAGCGCGCGGCCCTGTTCGGAACCGGACCGGACGGCGCAATGGCGGCGCTCTTCGCTGCGACCTACCCCGAGCGCGTGACGGCGCTCGTTCTCTTTGCGGTGCCACCCCGAGGGATGTGGGCGCCCGACTACGCGTGGGGAGTGCGAGAAGACGAGGCACGCCACCTCGTCGAAGAGGCGGAGAGACGGTTCGCCGAGCGCGACTTGATCGCCCAGTTGGCGCAGCGAATGTATCCGAGCATCGCTGGCGACGAGGACGTCATCGCGTGGGCGGTCCACGCGACCCGGCTCAGCGCGACCCCGGGCGCCTTGGCGGCCCTCCGGCAGATGAACCTCGAGATCGACGTCCGGAGCGTGCTACCCACGATCCGTGTGCCGACGCTCCTCCTGCATCGCACCGGCGATCGTTACGTCCCCTTGGAAGTGAGCCAGTTCGTTGCCGAGCAGATCCCCGGCGCGCTCTACCACGAGCTCGACGGCATCGACCACATTCCCTGGGTCGGCGATCCCGGGGCCGTCGTCGCCGCCGTCCGCGAGTTCGTCGAGCGGATCTGGCGCGAAAGACCCTGGGAGGAGATGGAACCTGACAGCGTCCTCGCCACCGTTCTCTTCACCGACATCGTCCGCTCGACAGAGAAGGCAATGACGCTCGGCAATGCCCGCTGGCGCGAGCTCCTGCACGAGCACCACTCACGCGTGCGAGGGCAGATCGCTCGTTTCCGGGGCCGCGAGATCGACACGGCCGGCGACGGCTTCTTCGCGAGCTTCGACGGGCCAGCACGCGCCATCCGCTGCGCCGGCGCCGTCCGCGACGCCGTGGCGGAGCTTGGCATCGAGATCAGAGCCGGCTTGCACGCCGGCGAGTGTGAGCTCATCGACGGCAAGGTAGGTGGAGTCGTGGTCCATATCGGCGCACGCGTTGCGGCGGAAGCCGAGCCGGACGAGATACTCGTATCCGGCACCGTCAAGGATCTCGTCGTGGGGTCGGGGATCCAATTCGAGGACCGCGGCGTTCGCATCCTCAAAGACGTCGGAGAATGGCACCTCTACGCCGTCTCGTCGCGCGCCTAGGCTGCGCTAGATGCATCGTAGTGAGCGCATTGCCAACTTCAGTGGAGCGTACCGGGATCGAACCGGTGACCTCCGGCTTGCAAAGCCGGCGCTCTCCCAGCTGAGCTAACGCCCCGAGTCGCGCGCAGTGTAGCCGCGCCGCCGGTGCGGGCCTTGTCCGCCCAGGGCCGGTAAGGCCCGGATCGATACCAAATCTGATTCGAATCATCATGGCTTCCGCGGAGCGCAAGCCGGATTCGAATTCGTTACTCAGGCTGCTTCAGGGGGCGGCAACGGCGGGAGATCGAGATCCGGTTCGGGTTCGTCGTCGCCGACGAGCTCCTCGGCCCAATCGTCCGACTCGAAGTAGTCCCCGACGATCTCGTCTGCGTGCGAACCCAGCATCACGGCTCCTTGGTCGTTGTCTCGAGCCGCAGTGCTCGCCACACGTCCTCGCAGCAAAAGTGTCGGCCCCTGGGGGAGAGGAGAGAATCCCTCGTCCGGGGCCGACACTCTTCGCGTGGGCGAGGTTGAAAATCCTTAGGCCGCCCGCTCGAGACGCTCTTCGACTCGGGCCCGGGCGACGATGTGGTCGCGGTCGCCGAAGCGGAGTTCCGCCTTCAGCGTTCGCTCTTCGTCCCACAGGTGGTCTAGGCGCTCGCTCAGACTCTTGAGCTCTGCAGCAGCGGCCGGGTCATGCCCCTGGGAGAGGATGTGCCACAGCTCCGTGCGCCGCTCGCTGGTCTGTTCGATCTCTTGGTGTATCTCAGTCAGGGTCATGCCTATAAAAACGAGGCTTGGGCGGCCCTCTATTCCCGCCGACCGAGGAAGAAAAGGACGAGCACCAACACGCCGACGACGGCGGCTGCGTTCGCGACGGCATTCAGGGCCCAGGTCACCTGTAGCCCAGCTCTTCGAGCCGATTCTCGTCGATGCCGAAGTAGTGCGCGAGCTCATGCAGGACCGTCGTTCGGATCTCGTGTTCGAGCTCCTCGGGGTCGTCCCCGAACGCCGCTTCGAGGGGCCGCCTGTAGATCGTGATCTTTGCCGGCAGGTACGGCGCCTCCTCGAAAAGCCCGAGCAGATCGGGCTCGCCGGGGTGCTCTTCCTCCACGACGACGACCACGTTCTCGAGGCCTCGGGCCAGATCGGGCGGGAGTGCGTCCAGGGCCCGGCGGACGTGCTCGTCGAGCGAGCCGCCCAACATCAGTACTTCGGCATCAGCGGACGGCGGACCGCCACGAGCCGCACGGTCAACACCCCGAAGAGGAACCCGCCGATGTGGGCGAAGAAGGCGACACCACCTCCCGCCTCGGGCTGCACGATCGCGAATCCGCCCTGCCAGAGCTGGAAGACGAACCAGAGCCCGAGGAACAGGACCGCCGGCAGCTCCTGGAAGAAGATCAGGATGAAGAAGATCGCGGTCAGGACGCGCGCGTTCGGCAGCAGCACGAAGTACGCCCCGAGCACCGCCGCGATCGCGCCGCTCGCCCCGATGTTCGGAATGCTCGCGTCCTGCGCGGAGCCGAACTGCAGGGTGACGAAGGTCTGGACCGCCGTGGCGGCGAGCCCACCCGCGATGTACCAGAACAAGAAGCGCACCCTGCCCAGCGCATCCTCGACGTTGTTCCCGAAGATCCAAAGAAAGAGCATGTTGAAGATGATGTGTTCCCAGCCGCCGTGCATGAACATGGACGAGAAGGCCTCCTCGTACCAGGGGATCTGAGCCTGCAGCGCAGGCCCGAGGCACGGCGCGTCGAGCTTGCACGGGTAGTAGCCGTAGTGGACGACGTCGGTCTCGACGGACGTGCCGGTGAACTCCCAGATCCAGACGATCACGTTCACCGCGATGATCCCGACCGTTACGAGCGGAAACGTTCGGGTCGGAACGTTGTCCCTGAGTGGCAGCATTGCGCGGGAGTCTTACCGAATCACTAGAGCCATCAGGGCCTTCTGTGCGTGCAGCCGGTTCTCAGCCTGGTCCCACACCGCGGACCGCGGTCCGTACAGGACCTCCTCGGTGATCTCCTCGCCGTAATGGGCGGGGAGGCAATGCAGCACGATCGCGCCTTCGCCGGCTTCGTTCACGAGGCCCGCGTCGATGCCGAAGCCCGCGAGGTCCCGCAGACGCTGCTCGCGCTCCTCTTCCTGGCCCATCGACGTCCAGACATCTGTGTACAGAACGTCTGCGCCTGCAACCGCGGCCCGTGGCTCGTCGACGAGCTCGACCTCGCCCCCGGCAGCTCGGGCGATGCGAACCGCCTCCTCCTCGGGCCGGTACCGCGGTGGCGTCGCGGCGACGAACGACATTCCGAGTTTGGCGCACGCCACCATCAGCGACGCGCAGACATTGTTCCCGTCGCCGAGGTAGACGACCTTCAGCCCTTCGAGTCGGCCGAACCGCTCGCGGATCGTCATCACGTCGGCCAATGCCTGGCACGGATGCGAGCTGTCGGTCAGCCCGTTGATGACCGGAATCGATGCGTTGGCCGCGAGCTCCTCCACATCGGACTGCGCAAACGTGCGGATCATGATCGCGTCGAGATAACGCGAGAGGACGACGGCCGTGTCCTTGATCGTCTCACCGCGGCCCAGCTGGAGGTCCCCCGCAGAGAGGTAGAGGCCCGTGCCGCCCAGCTGGTAGATCCCGACTTCGAAGGAGACTCGCGTGCGGGTCGACGGCTTCTGGAAGATCATCCCCAGCGTCCGGCCGGGCAGAAGGTGATGCTCCTCCCGTGCGTGTTGGAGGCGCTTCAGCTCGTCGGCGAGGTCGAGGACTTCGAGGAGCTCCTCACGGCTCCAGACTGCGACGCGGGTGAAGGAGCGTCCCTTCAGTCCGTCGGCGACTGCGACCATTCTCTCGATCCTAAGGGCGGACCCACGTGCCCGCGTTGCCGGCGAGGGCGTCCCCGAGCGTGTCGACGTTCGTGATCAGGGTCTCGCCTGTGAAGGCCAGTGCCGACTCGACCTTCGGGCGCATCGAGCCTTCCGAGAGCTGCGGAAGCAGCGTCTCGGCTTCCTCGCGGGAGAGCTCGCGGATCTCTTCCTGCCTCGGGGTCGCGAAATAGCGATAGACCGCGGGTACTTCAGTGAGGATGATCAGCCGCATCGCCTCGAGTTGGCGCGCGAGCAGCGCCGAGGCGCGATCCTTGTCGATCACTGCGTCGACTCCGGACAGGCGGTCTTCACGCCGCACGACCGGGATGCCACCGCCGCCGCAGGCGATCGTGACCGTGTCTGCTGCGGCGAGCCGGCGGATGGCGTCGAGCTCGACGATCTCGAGCGGCTTCGGCGAGGGCACGACGCGACGGTGGCCGCGGTTTGCATCCGAAACGAGCGTCCAGCCGCGCTCGCGCTCGAGCTCCTCGGTTTGCTCGCTCGAATAGAAAGGCCCGATCGGCTTCGTCGGCCGTTCGAACGCTGGATCGTCGGGAGCCACGCGGACGTGGGTCAGGAGGCACGCCGTTTCGCGCTCGGCGAGTGCGGGACGCAACTCGGCGGCGATCAGCGCGCCGATCTCCGCCTGGGTCTGCGCGACCGCCAGCCAGAGCGGCAGCGGCGGAGCTTCCTTGGCGGCACGTTCCTGGCGCAGCAGCTCGTTGCCGACCTGCGGGCCGTTCCCGTGCGTGATGACGAGTCCGGGCTCGGCGAGCAAGGGTTGGAGTGCTGTGACCGCACGGTGGAGGTTCGCGAGCTGCTCGGCCGCGGTGCCGCGCTCGCCGGGTCGCATCAGCGCGTTCCCGCCGAGGGCAACGACGGTGCTCACACGAATGCTGTTTCCAGCAATCCCTTCTCGGCCAGCACGTCCTTGAGCGTGGGCTCGCCGATCTCCAGCAGCCTGTACGTCACGCGCAGCGCCGGCTTGTCGAGCTCGATCAACTTCCGCAGGTCGATCGGCGTGCCGATCAACACCAGGTCGGCGTCGCTCCGCTCGATCGTCCGACGCAGGTCCTCCATCTGCTCCCGCCCGTAGCCCATCGCCGGGAGAAGCGTGCCGACGTTCGGGTACTGGTCGAACGTCTCTGCGATGGTGCCGACCGCGGCTGAGCGTGGGTCGACGAGCTCGGCCGCGCCGTACTGCCTCGCGGCCAGGACGGCCGCGCCATAGGTCATCTCGCCGTGCGTGAGTGTCGGTCCGTCTTCCACAGCGAGCACGCGCTTTCCCCTGATCTCCTCTGCATCACCTTCGACATGGAACGGCGAAGCGGCCAGGACGATGCGTGCGTTCGCGTTGTTGTCGTGAATCGAGCTCAGAACTGCATCGATGCCCTCCTGCGTCGCGCTGTCCATCTTGTTGACGACGCAGACGTCCGCCATGCGGAGGTTCGTCTCACCAGGGTGGTAGCGCAGCTCGTGTCCCGGGCGGTGTGGATCGACGACGACGATGTGCAGGTCGGGCTTGATGAACGGTGTGTCGTTGTTCCCGCCGTCCCAGAGGATGATGTCGGCTTCTTGCTCGGCTGCCCGCAGAATGCGCTCGTAATCGACGCCCGCGAAGACGAGGTTGCCCGCTGCGAGATGTGGCTCGTACTCCTCACGTTCCTCGATCGTCGCGTCGGCGGCCTCGAGATCCTCGTAGCGCTCGAACCGCTGCACCCGCTGCCTGGCGAGATCGCCGTAGGGCATCGGATGGCGCAGCACGGCGACGCGTTTGCCCGCATCGCGCAGGAGCTCGGCGACGCGGCGCGTCGTCTGGCTCTTGCCCGAGCCGGTGCGGACCGCGCAGATCGCCACTGTGGGTTTGGACGAAGCGAGCATCGTCTGTCGAGGCGCGATCAACTCGAAGGATGCGCCCGCCGCGAGTGCGCGCGAGCCGATGTGCATGACGTGTTCGTGGGTCACGTCCGAGTAGGCGAAAACGACCACGTCGATCTCGTGCTCTCGGACGAGCTCCTCGAGAGCGGACTCGGGCAGGATCGGAATGCCTTCCGGATACAGCGACCCGGCCAGCTCGGGCGGGTAGCGGCGACCGTCGATGTTCGGAATCTGCGTCGCGGTGAACGCGACCACGTCGTGCGCCGGACTGTCGCGGTAAACGAGATTGAAGTTGTGAAAGTCGCGACCCGCCGCGCCTGCGATCAGGACTCGGACCCTGGCCATGCATAAAGCCTATTCATCCGACCGGATCCCCGGGCGAAAGCGCAGCTTTCGCCCGGGTAGTCAGCGCAAGACCTCGCGGACCCGTTCGGCGACGGCCTCCATCTCGAGGGTGGAGCCGGTGACCTCCTTCAGCATCTCCTCGGCGCGCATCTTCTGGCCTTCCCCCCAGAGCTCACGCAGGAGCGAGCCCGCCTCGTGGGTCGCGAACCACTTCGACCCGAACTTCTCCTTGAGGTATGCGCGCAGCTGTGCCTCGAACGCCCACGAGCGCAGGTAGGAGGACACGTAGAAGCCTGAGTCGATGTCAGCGAGGTAGTTCGCCGGTGCGACGTCGATCTTCAGGGCGTCCGAGAGGAGCTCGGTATAGCGTCCGCGCATCGTCGTGACGTCCTCCGCGGCGTGGAATTCGAGCTCGTAGAGGATCTTCGCGGCGTAACGGCGCACGAAGTAGAGGAGCCCGGTCGCGCCTTCCACGGCGTACTCATTGGGGCGGGGAAAGTCGAGCCGTCGCGTCAGCCACTCGGGCTCGTCGGTCAGGTGCTGCAGCAGCATCGCCCAGCCTTCGGTGACGGCGTTGTCGCCGAGGCGCTTCTCCTCCATCGAGAGGTTGCGCGACGTGTGGGCGAAGTGTTCGGTGTGTCCTCCCTCGTGGAAGAGCGCGCGCCAGTCGTCGGGACCGCCGATCGGCTGAATGACGAGCACGACGCGATCGGGCACTTCGATCGGCGCGCAGAAGGCGCGCGGGCTCTTGTTCGGCCGCTCTTCGAGGTCGAGCGTCACGTTCTCCTGCGAGCCCAGATCGATCCCCAGATCTTCGAGCGTGCCTTCGAGCGCCGGGACCATCTTGTCCCCCGGGAACATCGGATCCCACTCGGGCGCGCGGAAGAGTCGCGGCACGTCCCAGCGTTCCGCTTCCGAGAGTGAGACCCCGACACGCGTGCGGAAGAGCTTGTCGGCCCACTCCTCGTAGAGGCGCTCCGTCGAGTCGAGGAACGTACGGCACTGTGCCGCGAGGTCGTCGAGCGCGGACGACGGCAGAGCTTTGCGGTAGAGCTCGAGATAGTTCGCGAACTCGAGGTCGCCTGCTCCATGCTGAATCTTCTCCGCGGCCTCGAGGTAGATCGGGTTCATGTGCTCGTCGAGCAGTTCGTTGGCGCGCTCGTCGAGCACACGCCGTTTCTCGCGGTCCGGCTCGTTTGCGAGGGCCGGGCGGACCATCCGGTAGGGGATCTCCTCGCCGCCCACCGACACCGCGAGCTCCGACTCGAGCTCGGCGAGCTTCTCGGCGTGGTCCCGTGTGAGCTCGCCGAAATATCCCTCGCAGGCGAACCGCCAGAGCTCCCTCACTCGTGCGCCGCCGTTCACCGAGAGGCCGATCGACTTGACCTGATCGAGCTCGGTCAGATTCCTGTGGCGCTCGTAGATCGGCGCCAGATCGAATGTTTCCTTCAGTCCGGCGTAATGGAGGTAGAACTCCTCGTCGAGCTCGGAGATGAACCGGTCCGCCTGGTCTCGGTAGGCGTCCAGCTCCCGGTCAGAGGACGGGGCGGGAGGCATCGTCTCGTAGGATACGCAAGCAGTGCAAGAGATCCGTCTCAAGACCGAGCGCCGCACCCAGCTCGTGGACATCACCCAGCAGGTACAGGATGCGCTCGGCTCGCTCAACGGCGCAGCGGCGGCGCTCGTCTACGTCCCCCACACGACGGCCGGTGTCACGATCAACGAGGGCGCGGACCCTGCGGTCGCGCGAGACCTCGAGGCCGCGCTGGAGAAGGTGGTGGACGACGCTTGGGAGTGGAAGCACGTCGAGGATCCTGACGGGCCGAACGCGCCGTCCCACATCCGTGCGTCGCTGATGAGCCCGCAGATTCTGATCCCGCTCGACGGCGGCAAGCTCGCACTGGGTAAGTGGCAGGGAATCTTCTTCTGCGAGTTCGACGGCCCGCGCGAGCGGAAGGTGTACGTCACCCCGCTGAGCTAGGCGCCCCACCCTTCCCAGGGTTGTGCTCGGCCCGGCGTGATCGTCCAGTAGTCGTGCTGCTCCACCACGCGGCCGTCGTCGCGGTGCCGCGGCTTCGGCGTCCACGGAGGGATCGATGGCTTTACGGACTTGAAAGCGCCCGAACCCTTACGTCGTCTTAACGGCTACGTAAAAGCCGGCGGCTAGAACGCGACTGATCGATAAAGGGAGGGTCATGCGAAAGTCGCTTGTAGCCGTCGGCCTGTCTACTTTGACCATCGCCGTCGTCTTTGCCCTCTCGGCCCGCTCGACCGACGCCGGAACACAACGCAAGCCTGCCGCTGCGCCGGCGGGTATCCACAAGATCAAGCACGTCATCGTGATCATGCAGGAGAACCGTTCCTTCGATCACTACTTCGGCACCTATCCGGGAGCGGATGGTTTTCCCCGTGCGGCGAATGGCGACTTCGCGGTTTGCGTTCCCGATCCGGTCAAGGGTGGTTGTCAGAAGCCGTACCACGACACGAACGATCTGAACGCTGGGGGCCCGCACGGCGAGGCGAACGCAACCGCCGATGTCAACGGCGGCAAGATGGACGGCTTCGTCGCGCAGGCGGAGCAAGCGCTGCGGAGAGGCTGCAAGGCGAACCCGAACGATCCGATCTGCTCGCAGCGCTCGGCGAACCCTGACGTCATGGGCTATCACGACGGGCGGGACATCGCGAACTACTGGGCCTACGCGCGGAACTTCGTCCTCCAGGACCACATGTTCGAGCCGAATGCTTCGTGGAGCCTGCCGGCGCATCTGTTCATGGTCTCGGAGTGGTCGGCGCGTTGCTCCCGTTCCGGCGACCCGACGAGCTGTGCCAACGCGCTCCAAAATCCCGGCTCGCCGAAGGCGCGCGTTGCACCCGACTACGCCTGGACCGACCTCACGTACCTCCTGCACAGGAATCGCGTGAGCTGGCGCTACTACGTCTTCAGCGGCACCGAGCCGGACTGTGAGAACGACGGGATGATCTGCGAGTCCGTCCAGCAAGGCGCACAGACGCCGGGCATCTGGAACCCGCTGCCGTACTTCGACACCGTCAAGCAGGACGGCCAGCTCGGCAACGTCACGTCGCTTTCCCACTATTTTCAGGCGGCGAGAGCGGGCACGCTCCCGGCCGTGTCGTGGATCGACCCGACGGGCTCGGTGAGCGAGCATCCGCCCGGTCTCGTAACGGCGGGCCAGGCGTACGTGACCCGGCTCGTGAACGCCGCCATGCGCGGCCCGGAGTGGAAGTCCACGGCGATCTTCCTCTCCTGGGACGACTGGGGCGGGTTCTACGACCATGTCGCGCCGCCGAGCGTCGACCAGAACGGGTACGGCCTGCGAGTTCCTGGGCTTGTCATCAGTGCCTACGCGCGCAAAGGGCTCGTCGACCATCAGACGCTCAGCTTCGATGCCTACGTCAAGTTCATCGAGGACGACTTCCTGCATGGGCAGCGCCTGGATCCTCTGACCGACGGACGTCCGGATCCGAGGCCCGACGTCCGCGAGAATCAGCCGATCCTCGGGGCGCTCGTGCGTGACTTCAACTTCAAGCAGAAGCCGCGGCCGGCGCTCATCCTGGATCCCCACCCCCCGACCGACCTCCACTGAGGAGCGGCTACGCTCGACGCGTGGCCGCTCCCGTCAGCAGAGATCAGGAACTCGAGCTCACGATCGACCGTCTCGCCTACGGCGGGAACGGTGTCGCACGGCTGAACGGCTTCGTCGTCTTCGTCCGCCGCGGGCTTCCCGGCGACACCGTTCGAGCACGCGTGACGAAAGTGCAGCGGCGTCACGCCGAGGCGCTCGTCACCGAGGTGCTGCAGCCCAGCCCGCTGCGCGTCGACGCTCCGTGCCGGCACTACCCCGCCTGCGGCGGCTGCCGCTTCCAGGACCTCGCCTACGAGGCGCAGGTCGAGGCGAAGCACGCTCAGGTCGGTGATGCGCTTCGCCGCATCGGCGGATTCGCGGACCCACCGCTCGAGGAGATCCTGCCGGCCGAGAAGATCTTCCATTACCGCAACAAGCTCGAGTACTCGTTCACACAGCTCGAGGACGGCCCCACGCTCGGGCTGCACCTGGCCGGCCGCTGGGACGAGGTGCTCCAGATCGATTCGTGCTGGCTGACGACCGACCTCGGCAACGCCATCCGCAACGCCGTGCGTGAATGGGCGCGCGGCGACAAGCTCGTCGCGTACGACCAGGAGGAGCACACGGGCTACCTCCGCCATCTCGTCGTGCGCGAGGGGCGCAACACCGGTCAGGTGCTCGTCCAGCTCGTCACCGGTCCCGGCGAGAAGTTCGACACGGGCGGCTTCGTCGACACGCTGCGCCTGTTTCCGGAAGTGCGGTCGATCCACTGGTCGATCAACGACACACCTGCCGAGGTGACGACGAATCTCCCCACGCAGCTGCTCTGGGGTGAGGAAGCGATCGAGGAGGAGCTGTGCGGGATGCGTTTCCGTGTTCGCCCGAACGCATTCCTCCAGACGAACACAGGTATGGCGGAGAAGCTGTACGAAACGGCGCGGGAGTTCGCGGCGCTCGCCGGCAACGAGACCGTGTACGACCTCTACTGCGGGATCGGCACGATCGGGCAGCTGCTCGCGCGCGATGCGCTCACGGTGTGGGGGATCGACGTTTCCGAGGAGTCGATCGCCTGCGCGCTGGAGAACGCCGAGCTGAACGGGATCGGCAATGCGGCGTACTTCGCCGGCAACGTCGGCCAGGTGCTAGAGGAGCTGCACGAGCGCGCCGGCGACCCGGACGTGGTGGTCGTCGACCCGCCGCGTGCAGGGCTCGCCGGCAAGGCGCTCAAGCGGCTCGGCGAGATCGGCGCACCGCGCATCGTGTACGTGAGTTGCAACCCAACGACTCTGGCAGGCGATGTGAAGCGTCTAGGTGCGGAGTACGACTACGAGCTCAAGCGGGTGAAGCCGGTCGACATGTTTCCGCACACGCCACACGTCGAGGCTGTGTCCCTGCTGGAACGTCACACCTAGGGCTCGCTCCGACCAGAGGAGCGTGCTGCGATCTCCTCGGCGCGTTCTGCCCGTTCCTGCTTGAGCCTGCTCCAGATCAGATCGCCGTTCGCCAGCAGAAACCCGAGTGCGAGCAGTGGCAGCGCGGGGAGGCCGCTGAGCTCGAGCCAGACCGCGAGCGCGAGCGTGCCGCCGAACGACAGCGTCATCAGGAGCCACGTCAGCCGCGGGCGCAACGCCCACTGGGCCGACGCCGAGAGGAAGAGCGCGAAGAACAGGAGGTCGGGTAGGCCGAGGTTCGCGGCCGAGGTCTCACCGGGGATCGCGAAGGCGAACGAGAAGTTCGTGAACACTTGTCGGTGCTGGGTCACGATCACCTTCGTCGGCCCGCGCCACACGGAGTAGGCGTCCACCCAGGGAATGACCAGGGCCACGAGCACGACCCAGCTCAGGCCCTCGAAGTACCGCAGGAACCAGAAGCCGACCGCCGTGACGCCGAACAGCTTGGCGAAGTTCTCCGGGGTGCTCCAGCCGGCAAGGTGAAAGAGAAACGCGAGCACGCCGAGCGCCAGGCCCGCCGGCAGCAGCCCGGGCGCGTTGCGTAGGGGCAGTAGGAGCCACACGAGCGCAAAGCAGGCCGGGATCAGAACCAGCGCGATGAACGCGATGTCCCACCACGTGGACGCATTCCACAGCCGGTCGTGGAACGCGTAATAGAGGGCGAGCGCCGTCCCGAGAACTAATAGGGCGGCAGCTCGGCCCACCATTGGCCGAGTGGCTTGAAAGCGTTCCAAAACTGGGTCTTCGCGGGGGCTTCGTCGAGCGACGCGTCGATGTCGGGGACAACCATTACCTGGACCGTCGCGGTGAAACGCGCGAGCTCGCCCGGCTTGTACTCCACCGTATCGGCAAGCGGGAAGTCGATCGTGTTGAGGAACTCGACGGCGCTCTCTCCCATTGCGACGATCAGCTTCGGCTGCACGATGTGCAGTTCGCGAGTGAGGAAGGGCCGCGACTCATCCTCGCTGCCGTCCGCGAACTTGAGGCAGTTCGTTCCGTAGACGGACATCGGATCGACGTGGAGCCGCTGCAGAGACTTCAGGATCGCCTGGCCGGCTCGGCCGTAGAAGGCGACTCCCTCCTGGACTTCTGCCGGTTGGGGCCGGAACTTGAGCAGCATCACGTCTGCGAGCGGATGGCCGGATCCGACGACCGGCACCCTCGTGCCGCCGCCCGCCTGGGCGACCTCGTGGGCGAGCTCGTTGATCTCGACGATCGCCTTCTGGAGGTACTTCTCGTAGATCTCGTCGGTCGCGGACACTGCTTGGACCAGTTTCGGGACTACCGAACCCGTTCCTTGGCCTGGGCCATCCATTTGAGGGATTGGAGGTAGACGAGCGACCTGGGGCGCCGCAGCACCTGGGCCGAGCGGAGGCTGAGCAGGAACTCGTCCGGGCCCTCGAATGCCCGCATGCGGACGGCACCGGTGCCGACGCCCTGGAGGACGTGCGCGTCCGAGCCCGCCCCCATCGTCAGGTTGTATTTGCGCGCGAAGCGGAGCGCTTCGTCGTTGTAGGCCTCGAAGAGGAGACGGGCGTTGTACACCTCGAAAACGTCGATGTCCGCGAGGTGACGCTGGAGCGTCGCGGGATCCGGAATCGAGTGCATCCGGTCGAAGGGATGCGGGAGGTAAACGAGGCCGCCCTGCTCCTTGATCGCGGCCACCGTGTCGGCGAACGACAGGCCGCGAGGGATCTCCTCGCGAAGGAACAGGCCGATCACCTCTCCCTGTCCGTCGGTCTTCACCTCTTCTCCCGGGATGACGACGAGGTCGTGGTCGCGCGCGAGCTCCTTCGTCTCCATTGCGCCGCCGAAGACGTTGTGGTCTGTGACGGCGATGGCGCCGAGGCCGATCGCGGAGGCGTGCATGATCAGGTCGGCCGGGTCGACGGCGCAGTCGGCCGACCAGCCGGTGTGCATATGAAGGTCGCAGAGCACCCAGGGCCGATCGGCCAGCGGGTCGCCGAGTCGAGTCGGTGCATGGCGACGATCGCTGAGCGAGCGGTACAGCTCGTCGAGCTCGCGCGCCACGTCCGCAAAGGTCTGGCCGTCGGCCTCGGCGTGTGCTCGCTCCGCTTTGCGGCGGCGAAACGCGGGATCCTCGGCAAGCCGTGCGACTTCCGCCCCGGCGAGCTCGGGTTGGCCACCCACGCCCGGCGGCGCCGCGATGGCGCAGGCGGAGGCCGCTGCCTCGAGCCGGACTCGCTCCAGCCCGGCGAGCGCCGGGACGAAGATGCTCGCCTCCGCGAGCAGTGGCGCTCGCGCGGCCCCGTCTCGTGCGGTTCGCACGTGTACCCGGTCACGCAACGGACGCGGGATCGTCGGGCGGCCGACCAGCGGCTTCGTGCGCAGTAGGAGGAGCTCCCAGTCCGGGAACTCCTCCAGGGCGCGAAACACTCCGCGTAGCAGCGAGCGCTCGTTCGGCCGCCACTCGAGCACGATCAGCTCGCGCTTGTACGCGGGTTCGAAGAGCTTCGGCTCGAAGCCCTCGCTGACGACGTGATAGTGCCCTGGAAAGCGCGCGGCGGCTGCCTCGGCTGTGTGCTCGCTGGTCGCGACGAGCGCGTCGATACGGCCGAGCAGTCGGTCCCGCTGCGCCCGGCCCGGGGGATAGCCGAGCCGTTCCGCGGACAGAAAGGTCGCAACGGTCATGGCCTGCGCGTCGCGCAGGGCCAGATAGGACAGCGAAGGAAGCCCCGGCTCGAAGCCGTGGACGATGTCGAACCGTCCGAGTGCAAGCGCGAGCGACAGGTTCGCACGCGCGCCGACGGGGACGCCGATCCGGCTCCGGCGCGAGATCGGGACGGCCGGGCCGACCGTGACCACGTCTGCGTCGAGCCCGTCGAGCAGCGCCCGCCGGCCGGCGGCCAGATCGCGGGCCCGGTTCGACGACGCGAGCACGACCACGGTGTGACCGAGCGCCCGCAACTGTTCCGCCACTCCCGCCACGTGCTCGTTGACGTCGTGCGGCTGCGACCAGGCGAAGGGCGTGACGAGGCAGATCCTCAAACCCATCGCTGCGAGTGTAATGAGGAGGGCCCGCCCACTCCGACCGGGCCCTCCAAAGGGGAGTTACGTGCCCGGAACTGGAGCTTCCGCGACCCCTGCGGCGTGCAGCGAGTTGTCGAGGATGAACTTCTCCGCCGCGTCGTAGGCCTCGTCGTCGGGCACCTGCTTCGGCGGCGACTTCATCAGGTAGGAGCTCGGGCCTTCGAGGGCGCCGGCGACGCCGTTGTTCAGCGCGAGCTTCGCGAGCCGGACGGCGTCGATGACGATCCCGGCCGAGTTCGGCGAGTCCCAGACCTCGAGCTTCAGCTCCAGGTTCAGCGGCACGTCGCCGAAGGCCGAGCCCTCCATCCGGATGTACGCCCACTTGCGGTCGCTCAGCCACGGCACGTAGTCGGACGGGCCGACATGGACGTTCTTCGCGCCGAGGTCGTAGTCGAGCATCGACGTGACCGCGTTCGTCTTCGAGATCTTCTTCGACTCGAGCCGCTCCCGCTCGAGCATGTTCAGGAAGTCCGA
>Ga0207646_10002166_pt1 | contig 23457 bp, 14 predicted proteins | sample KBSK5502metaG_FD_184343 | JGI IMG/M metagenome (GOLD analysis project Ga0207646, IMG submission 184343) | Corn, switchgrass and miscanthus rhizosphere microbial communities from Kellogg Biological Station, Michigan, USA - KBS K5-50-2 metaG... | ecosystem: Host-associated > Plants > Roots >... | reverse complement strand
CGGATCAACCTTCATCGCCCGCCGCGCGGGCAGGTAACAGGCCAATAGCGCCACACCGATCAGCAACAAGGAGACACCAACGAAGGTGAGCCGGTCAGTGGCCTTCACTCCGTAGAGCAGGCTGGCCAGCACACGGGTCAGGGCCAAGGCCGCTGCCAGGCCAAGTGCGATGCCGACCAGCGCCAGCATCAGCCCGCGCCGGATGATTAACTTAAAGATGTCGCTGGCTTGTGCGCCGAGGGCCATCCGGACGCCAATCTCGCGCGTGCGCCGCCCGACGCCATAGCTGATTACTCCGTACACGCCGACAGCCGTCAGCAGCAGGCCCAACATTCCCAGGTAGCTCGACACGCTGGCCAGCAGTTGTTCCTGACGGAGCGCCTCGTTGACGCGTGCTTCCATCGTCTGCATACCAAACAGTGGCACTGTCGAGTCCAACGCCCCTGCTTCGCGCCGGATGGTGGCAAATGCCTCTGCTGCGTCCCGCCCGATGCGGACGAACAAAGTCATCAGCCCCGGCGGTGATTGCGCCAGCGGCACGTAAACGATCCGCCGATTCTCTTCGCGCATGTCCAGATACTTCGTGTTCTTAACGACGCCGATGATTTCCAGGTCAGTGGGGCCGGACTGACCACGGCCCAGCCGACGCCCGATGGGATTTTCATGGCCGAAGAAATAGCGCGCCGTCGCTTCGTTGATCACGACCACTTGCCGGCTTCCCGCAGTGTCACGCGCGTCGAAGTCGCGTCCGCGTAGCAGTGTAATATGCAACGCATCGAAATAGCCGGGGCTGACGGTGTTGAAATAGTGGGTCAGATCTTCGTTCGGCTTCGCCTCGTAGCCAGCCGCGTGGACCGCTGTGCTCATAAAACGTGTGCCCACGGGCAGCACGCTGCCGAGCGCACCGTGGGTAGCCAACCCGGCCGCCTCAATCCCGGGCTGCTCGCGGATCCGTGCGAGGAGTCGTGCGTAGAAGACCGCTGATTGCTCGTCTGTGTAGCCACTCTTGGCCAGGTCGAGCGAAGCAAGCAGGATTTTCCCGCGCTCGTATCCCAAGTCTACTGCTCGCAGGTTGGCGAGCGTCCGCGCCATCAACGCGGCCCCGATCAAGAGCAGCAGTGACAGCGCGACTTGCACCACGGTCAGGCCATCGTGTGCAGAGAAGCCACGTTGACTGGCAGCCGGTGCCGTTGAATCGCTCTTGAGCGATGCGACCAGATTAGTCCGCGTTGTCAGCATCGCAGGCGCCAGACCGAAGACCAGGCCAGTCAGCAGCGAGACGCCCACGGCAAAGAGGAGCATACGAAGATTGGGGGCGAATTGCCAAGGCTGCGTCTGTGACGGCAGGAAGGCCAACAAGAATCGGCCCGCATACGCCGCCAGCCCCCAGCCGAGCGCGCCGCCGAGCAGACCGACGAGCAAACTTTCAGTGACGAGTTGCCGCAGCAATCGTCCCCGTCCTGCGCCGACGGCTAGACGGATGGCAATCTCTCGATTCCGGGCGAAGGCACGGGCCAGCCACAAAGTCGCGACATTGGCGCAAGCGAGCAACAACAGCAGGCCAACCGCCGCCATCAGGATGGTGAGTGGCCGCTCGTACTGCCCGCGCAGCAGTGAAAGCCCACGACCAGCCGGTGTCAATCGCAAGTTCGCAGCTTGACGTTGTGCGCCTGGCGCGCCTCCGGCTTCAAGCCACTGCTGGCGAATCAAGCTGGCGGCGGCGGACGCTGGCGGCGCATCTGTGCCGGGCGCGAGCCGGGCGATCAACTCCAGCCAATTGTTCAAGGGTTGGGTCGGCGACATCTGAGCGACTTCCTTAGACATCATCGCCGTCACCCACAAATCCGGACTGACGCCGACGCGCGTGCCAAAGAAGCCCCGCGCAACCACGCCCACAACTGTGAACGAATGCCCGTTGAGTAAAACCTTCTGACCGACTACGCCCCCTGCGCCCGCGAAACGCCGTTGCCAGTAATCATGGCTGAGCACAACGAAGGGATGTGCCCCCGGCGTCAGATCGTCTTCCGGCGTGAGAGTCCGACCAACAGCAGGTGGCACGCCGAGCACTGTGAAGTAATTGCCCGAAACCACTTCGGCGCGGACGCGCTCGGTGACGCCCGCGCCGAAATTGGCATTGGCAGAGACTGTGGCCATCAAGGCAATCAACCCAGAGAATTGCGGGCTTGCCTCACGCAGGTGCCGGTAGAACGGATAAGAGAAGTAGGTCGGGTTCAGATTCAGGTCCCGGCCTGGTGTGCCGAGGGCATACAACTGCTCGGGGGCCGCGACTGGAAGCGGGCGCAGCAGGAGGGTGTCAACAAAGGTAAAGACGGCGGTCGTCGCGCCAATACTGAGTGCGAGCGTAAGCAGCACGGTCAGCGTAAAGCCAGGATTCTTGCGGAGCAGGCGTAGACCATAACGTAGGTCTTGCCACAAGTCTGCGAGCATCTTTGTCCTCCGATTCGTTCCGAGCACGACGGGTTCTGGTTTGATTTGACGTTCGACGCGTTGCAGATTGCGCGTCAGTCATTCGCTGCTCCTCAATTCAGCGAGTGCCGCCAGATAAGCTTCCGCTTCAGTCGCACCGCCGGCGAGCGACTCGACGTAGCAAGCATCGAGCTGCGGCGCGAGTTCCTCGACCACAGCGGCTTCGCGCGTCGGCGTGAGCTGCAAGCTCTGAAGCCGCCCTCCGAATTTCTGCTTTCCAGTCAGGCATAGTTGTTTTTCCATCTGCTTTCGCACTGCATGGGAACGATACGGCAAAGCGGTGTTCCCGGCCCTGCGTTCTTTCACTTTGACACTCGCAAATCTGCGAAGTGCGCGATCGTTCCCGGCCCAATCGATAAAGCAATCTGGCCCTGGCTTTGCCCGTGTTTGAGATCATTGACCACCAAGACGGGTTGCGGTGCGTCATGCACGTACAACCGTGCTTTGTCGCCGCGGACTTCGATCTTCAGCTTCGTCCACTCGCCGGGCACGAGGTCCACGTAGCTCTCGTACTTTTCGGGGAACTCCTTGCGCAAGCGGTGCCACGGGAAGTCAGGGAAAGAGACGTACTGAACCGCATGGTTGCGCCGCACCTGATCGTCGGCGCGGCCGTTGGTCGGGCGCAGGTAGAAGCATTCATACTTTGCGGCAACATTGGCCGCATCTTTGGCCGCATCTGGCACCACGCGGAACGCCACGCCGACGAATCCCCGTGCCCCTTCTCCCGCATGGGGGGCAGGTTCGCCCGTCAGCTCGATTTCGAGCACGCCGTCCTGGAATTCGGTCTTATTCAAGATGAGGAGCCGATCGATGCCGCCAACGCTGGCCGGAGCGATGTCAGTCACGCGCAACGCTCTGCGCCCCTTGTAGGTCACCCGTTCCGTTCGCACGTTGCTCGGCTGCATCTTGAGATCCTCCAGCGGGATGGTTCCGGTCTTGACCTGGGTGAAACCAGTGCCCAACGCCAGCGTCAAAACAGCGATCAAGATGAAGCCAGGTGGTTTCATCCATCGGCGCACCCGGAAGCGCGGGTCTTGAAGGTTTTGCATAATTCATCTCCTTATGGTGAATCTGATGGACGCTTTTCGGAAACGCCGACTTATGAAATTAGGTCGGCGCAGTCGGTTTACTTATCCTGCTGACGCTCGACGCGCCGCGCTTTCGTCTTGGCGATTTTTTGTTCCAGCAAAGGTCGCAGTTCGGGTTTCAAGGCCAGGCATCGCGCAAAGTCCGCTTCTGCCGCCATCTCGTTTCCGCGCAGCCACTGCACGAGTCCGCGATTGGCGTAGGCTTCGGCGCACTGCGCATCCAAGGCAATCGCCCGGTCGAAATCCTTCTGCGCTCGCTCCAATTGGTATTCATCAAACAGCGCGATCCCGCGGCCCAGGTAAAACCAGGCGACTTTGGCATCAAGTTCGATCGCACGGGTGAGATCCGCGATGGCTCCCACGAAGTCCTGCAAGTTGAGGCGGGCGCGGCCACGATTGCCATAAATCAAGGCCTCGCGCGGACTGAGCGAAATGGCGACATCGAAATCAGCCAGCGCTTCACGAAACTTCCCTTGGTCGGCGAACAAACAACCGCGATTGTTATAGGCATCGGCGTAATACGCATCGGGTTGCAAAGCGCGGTTGTAATCCAGCAGCGCTTGGACCAACTCGCCTTTCGCCTGCCAGGTCATCGCCCGCGCGACATAAGCTCCCGCGTAACGCGGCGCGAGGCGCAGAGCGTGATTGAAATCCGCCAGCGCGTCTTCGTAATTCCGCTGTTGATGCCGGGCGACCCCGCGCATGGTGTAAGCCCACGCAGCACGCAGATCAATCACGCCAATGGCTTGCCCCTCTGCCTCCCGCCAATTCCGGGCGAGCTTTTCCGAACGGCTCGGTGGCTGAAGCCGCGTCGTCAGTTCGATGACTTTCGTTGAATCCGTAATCACGCCGTCGAAGTCTCCTTTCAGAAACCGCTGCTGAGCGCGCTGGAAAAGCGATTCCACCTCTCGCAAATCCTGACTCAAGACAGGCGGTAAGTTCAGCAACAGCAACAGCCAGAAGCCAATGAACCGGCCCCATCTTCGCCCCTGCCACAGCGCAAGGGTTGCCCAAGAAGAGCATCGGTTTGGTGGTTTTGGAAAGCCCTTTTCCATTTGCATAGAGCACATCCTAAATCTCCTTTCTGCCTGCGGAGTGCAGGCATTGTTGGGCCACCCACTCCTGCCGGGGAGTCGGCACGCAAGCGGCGCGGGACAATGACGCCGATCATGCGGATCAACCAGAGGTGTGGTCTAACGAAGCATCATTGGGGGCCAGAGAGCATCGGCACAGCCTTCAATCTCACGCCCGTGACGGTTTCGGGTCGCGCCCTTTGGCGAGTTGCGTTTGCTCCAACAACCGGTAGCGCTTGACGGCTTCGGCCAACGCTTCACGCCCTTCACGCGTCAACTCGTAATACCGGCGCGGCGGGCGCTGCTGCTGCTGCGCGATACGGTGATGTTCCCACTGCGAGGCGACATACCCGGCGTCTTCGAGCCGCCGCAGCGCCGGGTAGACCGTCCCGCCCGGCAGCCCCGTCACATCGATGATGTCAAACCCGTACTGATAACCGCCCCCGACCGCTTGCAGGATGACTGTCGCCGCGTAGGAGAGAAACCCTTTGCCCATAATCAACTCCTCAAAAGAGATTCCCTAGAAAGAATACTATTTAAAAAGAATGCTATTTAATCAGTATTCTATATAGGGGGAGCCGCGAAGGCAAGACCATATTCCGGGCCGTCGGCTCCGAGCAGCAGCAGAAAGAAAACTCCGGCCTAATCTCTTTTGGGGCTCCACCAGGTTTGCGGCGTGTCGAGCCGCGCTCTGGAGGCGCCGGTGGAGCGAAGAGGGCAAGTCAAATGTGAGAATGACCGCCAATATCAGAAAAGACAGCAGGGCTTGCTTTCTTCACCCCGCTCGCCCTCATTCACTCGTGCGCAGAGCAATCATCGAGTCCACCTTCGTCGCCCGCCGGGCCGGAACCCAACAGTCCAACAGTGCAATCATAGGGCGCGAGTTCGGAACCCTATCGATGAAGTAGATGGCCTCGCTTGACTTCGGCTTGGCACCTCCTTCAGAGAAGGCGTCAGCCGTCCACTGAGTGAGTGAAAGTCCGGCCTCCGTCGTTTCAACCATTCCGATCCTCCTGTCGCAGCGAAGAAACCAATCGCGGTCATTCGTATCTAAGTGCGACCATCGGGTCCACTTTCGTCGCCCGCCGCGCCGGGATGAAGCACGCTACCAACGCGACCAGCGTCAAGAGCGCCGCAATCGCACCGTAGGTCAACGGGTCATCGAGCTTCACGCCGTAGAGCATACCGGTCAGGTTCAGCACGCTTTCCAGATACTTCGTCAGCACGTACGCGCCTGCCAATCCCAGCACGACGCCGAGCACCGCGAGCGTCATCCCCTGCCGGAGAATCATCCCCAACACGTCGCGCTCCCTGGCGCCGAGCGCCATGCGAATGCCGATCTCGCGCGTCCGTTGCGCCACCGAGTAGGCCAGCAGGCCGTAGAGCCCGATCGAGGCTAGTTGCTGCGCGAGCAGGCCGAACAAGCTCAGCAGCCTGGCAAAGAGCCGCTCCATCGCCAGCGTTTCTTCGGCCTGTTCGATCTGCGTCCGAAGGTTGTTGAGTGGCAGGCTGCCGTCTACCTCGCTCACGGCTTTGCGAACGGCGGAGATGAAAGCCGCCGGGTCGCCTGCGGTGCGCACTTCAAAGGTCGCCCCGGTCATGCCGCGCAGCTCCTGCGAGTAAGGCAGGTAGGCCGTCGGCGGAATCTCGTCGCGCTGGCGCGTGTATTTGGCATCTTTGGCGAGGCCGACAATCTCAATCTCATTGGGCCTGGTCGAGTCAAAGCCGAAGCGCTTGCCGATCGGGCTTTCGTTGGGGAAGGACTGTTTGGCGAAAGTCTGATTGACGATGGCGACTTTGGGGGCCTTCTCGTCATCCGTCGTCTTGAGTCCGCGCCCGAGCAGGAGTGGAATCTCCATCGCCTCCAAAAAGTTTTCGCGCACCTGATGGATGTGGGCATCGCCGCTCGGCCTGATGCGGCCGTCCGGCCCTGCCGTTGCGCCGGGCAGATAAAAACTACGCGAACTGGCGCCTTGCGAGAGCAAAGCCATGCGCGAGAAGGTGACCGATTGCACGCCGGGCACAGTTTCCAACCGCTCACTCATCTGCCGGTAAAGCTGCCGGAGCCTTTCGTCCTTGTAGCCGATCAAACCCGGCTCGACGCCGAAGAGCAGCAGGTTGCGCGTGTTGAAGCCCGGCTCGACACGCTGCAGGTTGAGGAGCGTGCGCAGGAACAGCCCCGCGCCGACCAGCAGCAACAGGGACAAGGCCACCTGCACGACGACCAGCGATTTGCTCAGGAGCGAGCGCGAGGAGGTGCCCGAACTGCGCACGCTGTCTTTGAGCGTCGGCGTCAAATCCACCTTGGTCGCGCGCCAGGCGGGCGTGATCCCAAAGATGATGCCTGTCAGTAACGAGAGCGCCAGCGTAAAGCCGAGCACGCGCCAATCGAGCTGCGGTTCAAAGGCGCGCATCCCCCGGCCACCCCAGCCACTCACCGCCAGCAATCCGTCTTTGACCCAGAGCGCGAAGAGGACGCCCAAAGCTCCGCCCAAGCCGGCGAGCAACACGCTTTCGGTCAGCAGTTGCCGGATCAAGCGCCAACGGCTCGCGCCTAACGCCAGCCGCACACCGATCTCTTTTTGCCGCGCGGCCGCGCGCGCGAGCAACAGGTTCGCCACGTTGGCGCAGGCGATGAGCAACACCAACCCGACGACACCCAGCAAGAGATAAAGTGGCTGCCGATAAAACTGCCGCGTATTCATCTCGCCCTGCGCGCCGGAATCAACCGCCAGGCGTGGTAGTCTTTCTCGGCTATTGCGGGAATCGCAGTTTGCCCCTGCCGCTGCGCCTCGGCTTGTCGGGCCGCACGTTGCTCGGTGACGGATTGATGAAAGACGCCTTCCAGATTGGTGCGCGCCTGCTCCGGCGTCGCGCCCGGCTTGAGTCTGCCCATCAAGCGCAACCACCACACGCCCGCGCCATACATCCGCGAACGTTCGCGTTCGGGCGTCACCTGCGGCTCCCAGGCAATCGGGATCGTCACGTCCTGTGTTGACCCGACCTGCATCGCCCCCTCAAATCCCGGCGGGGTGACGCCGATGATGGTGAAGGCGACATTGTTGAGATTGATCTGCTTGCCGATGACCGCCGGGTTGCCGCCAAAGCGGCGTTGCCAGTAGCGATGGCTGAGCACGGCGACGGGGCTGGCCGAGGCCTTGTCATCCGCTTCTGTGATGGTGCGGCCGAGCAGCGGCGGCACGCCCAGCCCCGCATAGTAATTGCCCGAGACGACTTGCCCGCTGGCCACGTCGGCTTGGCCGTCCGCATTCACATTCAGGTTGGCGTTACCGAAGGCGAAGACGTCTGAGAGCACGCCCCCAGCACTTTGTTGCTCGCGCATGCGCACGAAGCTCTGATAGGGGAACGAAGTCCGGACGGTCTGTCCTGTCGCCGGATCGCGGCTGGCATTGCCGGTGTAACTGCCGGGACTGAATTCGCGCCCCGAGAGCGATTTGAAGAGCACCAACGCTGCGGGCTCTGTGACCGGGAGTTTCTTGAGCAGCATCGCATCGACGACGCTGAAGAGCGCCGTATTCGCGCCGATGCCCAAGGCCAGCGAGGCGACCGCGATGGCCGTAAAGCCGGGCGCTTTCAACAGCACGCGCACGCCGTAGCGCAGGTCTTGCCAGAATGTGTTCATGGTCATTCGTCCTTTTTCAGTGGCCAGTTGTTCGTTGTTCAGCGCAATCCACGATGGACGACGGATAGCGGACAAGCCTCATTCGTACCGCAGCGCGATCATCGGATCCACTTTCGTCGCCCGCCGCGCCGGGAAGTAACAGGCCACGAGCGCCACCGCGGCGAGCAGTGCGGCAACCGTAGAGAAGGTCAGCCCGTCGGTCGGGCTGACGCCGTAAAGCAAGTCCACCAGCAACCGCGTCAGCGCGAAGGCGCCCGCCACGCCCAGCGCGATGCCGAGCAAGACCAGCCGCATCCCCTGCTTGAGCACCAGCCAGAGGACGTCGCCCGCCTGCGCCCCCAGGGCCAGGCGGATGCCGAATTCGTGCGTGCTCTGGCTGACGGCGCAGGAGATCACGCCGTAAAGGCCCACCAGCGTAATCACCAGCGCGACGGCAGCGAACAGGCCGATCAGCAGCGTGTTGAAGCGCGCGGCGGCGAGGTTACGGGCGAAGTATTCCTCAAGCGTGCGGAAGCGGTAAACGGGCACGTCTTTGTTGAGCGACCGCATCGCCTCGCGCACGGCGTTGATCAGCGCATGCGGGTCGCCCGTCGTGCGCATAACGACCGCCCCCGCCAGCGGCATCTGCGCCTGGGCGAAATAAATTTCCGGGACGGGTTCGTCGCGCGGCCCGGTGTGTTTGGTGTCGCCGACGACGCCGACGATCTCGCGCATCCTGGTCGGGCCGGCCGTAGAGAAGCTCGGCTCGACGCGCTTGCCGACGGCCTCTTCATTGGGAAACAGGCGCTGGGCCAAAGTCTCGTTGACGACGAGGACGGGTGGCGCGTTCAGCCCGTCGTCCGGCGTAAACGTCCGCCCTTTGATGAGCGGGATGCCCAGGGTGCGGAAGTAATCCAGTCCGACCGAATGGATCAATCCCACCGGCGCCCTGCCCAGCTCCGACGGGCGCCCTTCAATGGTCAGCCCCGTGCTGGACGCGTCGCCGCTCAATGGCAGCACGGACGTGACGCTGACGCCGGTCACGCCGGGCAAGGACTTCAGGCGCTCTTCGACTCGGCGGTAGAAATCGGCATGCTGCTGCGGGCCGGCGTCCTTGCCGCCGAGCGCTTCGTCCGACACGGCGAAGCCGAAGGTCAGGACGTTTTCGGCGTTGAAACCGAATCCGGTGCCTTGCAGCCGCACCAGGCTCCGCACCAGCAAGGCTCCGCCGAGGAGCAGCACCAGCGCGAGCGCGACTTCAAAAACCACCAGTAGGCCGCGCGCGGCGCTCACCCGCCTGCCGCCGCTCGCGCCGCGACCGCTCTCTTTGAGCGCTTCGCCCAGGCGCACGCCCGAAGCGGCCAGTGCGGGCGCCAGGCCGAAGAGCGCCCCGGTCAAGAGCGAGATGAGCGCGGTGAACGCCAGGACGCGCAGATCAACCCGCACTTCGCCGATGCGCGCCATGCCTTCAGGACCGAGCGCCACGAGCAGGTCTTTCCCCCACCCGGCGAGCAACAATCCCACGGCGCCGCCCAGCGCCGCCAGCGCGACGCTTTCGGTGAGCAACTGCCGGGCGATGCGCCAGCGGCTGGCGCCGAGCGCCAGGCGAATGCTGATCTCCTTTTGCCGCACCAGGGCGCGCTCCAGCATCAAGTTGGCCACGTTGACGCAGGCGATGAGCAGCACGCAACCGACCGCGCCCGCCAGGAGCAGCAGCGTCAGGCGGACGTTGCTCACCAATGAATCGAGCAGCGGCGTCACTGTGATGCCCCTGTCCCGATTGGCTTCCGGGTACTGCGCCGCCAAGTTGCCGGCGACGAGGTTCAGGTCGGCCTGCGCCTGCGCGCGCGTGACGCCGCCTTTGAGCCGCGCGATAACGCGCCAGACGCGGAATCCGCGCGAGACCGTAATGGAGCCTTCGTTCGTGCTCTCGGCGTCCCGCGCGATCGAAGTCCAGATTTGCGCCGGCTGCGCCTGGATGGGAAAGCCGAACTGTGCGGGCATCACGCCGACCACGACATAGCCTTCGCCGTTGAGCCTGACCGCCCGCCCGATGATTTGCGGGTCGCCGCCGAAGTACTGCTGCCAGCCATCCCAACTCAAGACTGCCGGCCGCCCGGCACTGCCGCCGCCCGGATTGTCGTCCTCGGGCAGGAACGTGCGCCCCAACAGCGGCGCGGCCCGCAGCACGTTGAACAGATTGTGCGTGACCACCGCGCCGCGCAGTTGCGCCGCCTCGCCGCGGCCCGTCAGCGTGAATGAAGTGGCGCGGTAGGCGGCCAGATCCGCGAAAGCTTTGTTCTGCGCCCGCCAATCAACGAAATTGCGGTAAGAGGTGGTGGACAACCCCGCGCGATTTTTCGGGCTGTTCTCTCCCACCGCCATCAACCGGTCCGCGTCATGAAAGGGCAGAGGGCTGAGCAACACGGCATTGACGACACTGAAAATCGCCGTGTTGGCGCCGATGCCCAAGGCCAGGGTGATGACGGCTACAGCCGTGAAGCCTGGTTTCTTCCACAGCATGCGCGCGCCGTAGCGCAGGTCTTGCCAGAGCGTTTGCATAATTCCTCGGGATTGAATTCAGATCACTCGTAGCGCAGCGCGATCATTGGATCCACTTTCGTCGCCCGCCGCGCAGGCAGGTAACAGGCCAGCAGCGCCACACAGGTCAGCAGCACCGCGATTACACTGAAAGTCAGCGGATCAGTCGGCCCCACACCGAACAAGAGGCTCCTCATCAACCGCGTCAGCGCGAAGGCCATGATCAAACCGACCGCCACACCGACCAGCGCCAGCGCCATCCCTTGCTTCACCACCAGCTTCAGTACGTCTCCCGTTTGTGCGCCCAAGGCCATCCGCAGGCCGAGCTCGTGCGTGCGCTGCGTCACGGCGTAGGCCAGCACGCTGTAGAGTCCGATCACTGACAGCGAGAGTGCCAGTGCGGCGAAGAGCACTAGCAACAGCAGGCTGAACTTACGCGCGGCCACCGCACGCGCCAGCAATTGCTCCATCGTGGCGACGCGATACACGGGCTGATTCTGATCCAGCGCTTGCACCGTGCCGCGCAGCGCGGCGAGCAGGCTGAGCGGGTCGGACTGCGTGCGCACGGCCAGGAACATAAACTGAAATTTCCAACCCGGCAGCGGCGGTTGCAGATAGGGCACATACAAGGCCGGTTTGGTCTCTTCATCCAGCCCGTTCTGTTTTACATCCCGCACGACACCGACGATGGAAAGCCACGGGAACGGCCCGGTCGCGTTGCCCATCTTAATGCGTTTGCCGAGCGGGTCCTGATCGAGGAAGAAGCGGCGGGCCAGCGTCTCGTTGATGATCGCGACGCGGGGTTGATCTTCGCGGTCGTGGTTGGTGAAGAAGCGCCCGCTTGCCACATGCATGCCCATCGCACGGAAGTAGTTCGGGCTGGCTTGATAAAAGTCTACGCTGAGGGAAGGATCAGGCAGACCTTCGATTGAGAAGTTTCGCGTGTTGCCCGAGCCGCTCATCGGCAGGTTGTGGACGGCGCCCGCCGCCTGCACACCGGGCAGCGCTTCGATCCGGCTGAGCACTTGTTCGTAGAAAGCCCGTTGTTGCTTCCCTTCGGGATACTGGGCCGGCGAAAGCGCCAGCCGCAACGTCAACACATGGGCCGGGTCGAAGCCTGGATCAACCTGCAGCAGGCGGTAAAAGCTCTTGAGCACCAGTCCCGCCCCCACCAGCAACGTCAGGGCCATCGCGATTTCACCGATGACGAGCAGATTGCGCAGCCGGCCACGTCCCGCGGACGCGCTTCTGCCGCCTTCCTTCAGCGCGTCATTGAGATTGAGTTTCGATGCCTGCCAGGCCGGGGCCAGACCGAAGAGCACGGCAGTCAGCAGCGAAGCAAGCGACGTGAAGACGAGCACCCGCCCATCAATCCCGACCGGCCCGCCGCTGGACAATTCTTTCGGCCCCAGTTTGATCAGATAATCGTTGCTCCACAGCGCCAGCAGCATGCCCAGGCCGCCGCCCGCCAGCGAAAGCAACATGCTTTCCGTCAGCAGTTGCCGAATGAGCCGCCACCGGCCGGCGCCGAGTGCGGCCCGCACGGCCATCTCTCGCTGCCGCGCGGTGGCGCGCGCCAACAGGAGATTGGCGACGTTCGCGCACGCGATCAACAAGACGCACCCGACCACGGCGAGCAGGATGGGCAGCGCCTCACGCACCTCACCCGCCAACTCTTTGCGCAATGAAACTAACTGAAGGCCCCAGCCGCTGTTCTCTCCGTAAAACCTCGGGTGCTCGCGCCGCAGGCTGCTCGCCAACACTTCCAAATCCGCTTGCCCCTGTTCCGGCGTCACCCCCGGCTTCAAGCGGGCCACACTGCAGAGCCAGCGCGAACCGCGTTCGTTCTCGCTGCGACTGTCCGCGGTGAGGGCCAGCGGCTGCCAGATTTCTGTCTCGTTGTAGGGGAATTGAAAGCCGGGCGGCATGATCCCGACGACCGTGCAGTTGGTGCCGTTGAGCGTGATCTCCTGGCCGACTAGCTTCGAGTCGCCGCCAAATCGGCGCTGCCACAAGCCATAACTGAGGATCACGACGTGTGAGCGAGCCGGCTCGCTCTCTGCGGCCAGAAAATGACGACCGGGTGCCGGATTGACGCCGAGCAGGGAGAGCAGATTGGTGGAGACATACGCACCGTTTAACCGTTCGGCTTCGCCTTGGCCGGTCAAAGTAAAATCCGAGCCGCCGTAAACGCCGACTTGCGCAAAGGCCTGTGTCCGGTCGCGGTAATCAATGAACTCAGGCACTGAAACAAAGAGTCGCTTGATCCCGGCCGCAGGCAACTTGCCCCAGATCATCACCAACCGCTCATCGTCAGCGTAAGGCAGCGGACGCAGCAAGACGGCATTGACGACACTGAAGATGGCCGTGTTCGCGCCAATGCCCAAGCTGAGCGTGAGCACGGCAATAACCGTGAAGCCGGGTCTCTTGAGCAACATTCGCGCGCCGTAGCGCAGGTCTTGCCACAGGGTATTCATCATCAACTCCTTTTCAGGGCATTGTAGTTAATTCCTCGCTCCCTGCGTCGGGATCTTGTCTACGCGCGGACGATTCGCACGATTGGCCAGTTCCCAGCCTGTCGCATAGATCGTGCGCACCACCTTCTCCATATTCCGGTAGTCAATCTTCTCCGCCGTGTCTGATGGCCGGTGATAATCTTCGTGCGTGCCGTCCATGTAGAAGATGATCGGGATGCCTTTCTGCGCGTAGTTGTAATGATCGCTGCGGAAGAAGAAATTGTCGGGCTGTTTGATGTCGTCGTATTTGTAATCGAACCTCAGGTTGAGATAGGACTTGTTGACCGCTTCACTGAGCTCCAGCAATTCCGTGCTCATGATCTTCGGACCGATCAGAAAGATTTCGCCCGGCTTCGGCAGCGGTTGGTTGGCCGGTTTGTCGTTTTCCGTCTTGGTGCGCCCGATCATATCAATGTTCAGTTGAGCAACGATCTGATTGAGCGGGACCGTCGGGTAAGCGGTGAAGTAGCGCGACCCCCACAGCCCTTTCTCTTCGCCCGTGTGCCAGATGAACAGAATCGAACGTCTCGGACGCGGGCCGCGCGCGAATGCTTCGGCCAGCGCCAGCACCGCCACCGTGCCGGAGCCGTCGTCATCCGCCCCGTGATAAATCTGATGGCGTTGACCGGCGCCGATGCCCAGGTGATCGTAATGGGCGCCGATGGCCACGTACTCGCTCTTGAGCGCGGGATCGCTGCCTTCAAGTATTGCCACAACATTTTGAGTGCTGGCAGGTTCGGCTTTCAGATTGATCTTCAAGCTGAGCGTCTTGCCCGGACTGAGATCGAAGGCTTCAACCGGATCGTTGGCCGTGGCTCGATTGAAGAGCGTGGCCGCCGTCTGCTTCTCGCCTTGAAACAGCGCATTGAGCATCCGCGGCGACAGCCAGATGACGGGAATATTCTGGGAATTACTGGTTTGGAAACGCTCGACCACAATGCGACCGCGCTCCGTCCCGGCTTGGCGGCGGAGTTGCCAATTCGCGAGCGTGTTGAAATTGGGAATGATCAGCACGCATTTCGCGCCGCGTTTGTGCAGCAGATTGATCGGGAAATCCCAAGCCTCGCCCTGTTTGCCCGTCAGATCTTGCCGGGCGACGTCTTTCGGAAGCCCGTTGTCCACCAGCACGGCGACCTTATCTTTCACCTCAATGCCGCTCAGGGCATCGATGTTCTTTGACTTGATCACCCAAGCGTGGCTGACGTAGACGACTGGCCCGCTAATAATCGCGGCGCTCTCATCGGCCAGGAAGTCGTCGCCGTAGTTGAAGCTCAAGTCGTTCAGCTCGGCGTGCGTCTGCGCAGGGTCAATCTTTTCGCGCCGCAAGGCGATCCACTGGAAGTAGGTGCCGTCATCGCCCACAGGCTTGAGGCCCCACCGCGAAAGCTGAGACGCGAGGTATTTCGCCGTCGTGTCCAGCCCGCGCGATGGCGTGTCGCGCCCTTCCATCTCGTCCGCAGCGACGAGGGTGAGATAGTCCCGCAACTGATCCGCGGTGATGTAATCGGCATTTCCGTGCGCCGGCGCAGGCGTGGGCGTCGCGACAGCAGCTTTCTCATGCTTGCGCTGCGCGTGTGTCCACGCCACCGGCATTGCCACGACAAGGGCTAGCGCGAGACTGCTCAGTCCAAGTTTTTTCATGGATTCTCCGTTTTGAAAGATTATGAAACTGCGTGCAGTGGCAACTCCATCCCACCTCCGCCACCGCAGTGAGAAATGGTTTTCGCAGGTATTCGCAAGTGAGATTGCAAATGCTGCACAAAGTGCTCATCTCCAATTTCGGCTACTCGTAGCGCAAAGCAACTAGCGGGTCTACCTTCGTCGCCCGCCGCGCCGGCAAGTAGCAGGCCAGCAGCGCCACAGCCGCGAGCAGTAGCGCGATGAGCGCGAAGGTCGCCGGATCGGTCGCGCTCACGTCGTACAGCAAGCCCGCCATCAAGCGGGTCAACGCGAACGACGCCGCCAAGCCGATCACTATGCCGAACAGAGTGAGGATCATTCCTTGCCTGACGACCAACTTCAGCACGTCGCCTGGCCGGGCTCCCAGTGCAATGCGAATCCCGATCTCGTGCGTGCGTTGCGTGACCGAGTACGACAACACACCGTAAATCCCCACGCCGGAGAGGATGAGCGCCACGGTGGCGAAAATCCCGAGTAGGATCGTGTTGAAGCGTGGTTGCACCGTGACCGCCGCCAGAATCTGCTCCATCGTCCGCACGTTGGTGATGGGAATGTTACGGTCGAGCGCCCAGACCTCTTGCCGGATGGCGTTCGCCAGATTCATCGGCTCGACCGAAGTGCGCACGGCCAATGACATCTGGCGCTCGAAACCCATACCGTCTATCGCTGCCGCGCGCTGGCTCAACGGCACATACACCTCTTGCCGCGGTGCTTCGGTCAGGCCGTCATTCTTCGCATCGGCCGCGACACCAACCACGGTCAGAAAAACTGTCGTCGCCCGCTCCGGCGCCCGATTGAGTAACCGAATGCGCCGGCCCAGCGGGTCTTCGTTGGGCCAGTGAGCGCGGGCCAAGGTCTCATTAACCACCGCGACCGGCGTCGCCTGCTCCTGATCCGAATCTTCCAGGAAACGACCACGTAGAAGCCGGACGCCCAGCGTGCGGAAGTAGCTTGGCGATACGACGCGCCACCCGGCGGAATTGAGCGGGTTCATCTCAAACGGCTGCCCTTCGGTCTGCATCACCGTGCCGCCGCTTCTGTCGCCGAGGGGCACTCCTTCGGCCACCGCTGCATCCCTGACGCCGGGCAATGACTGCACGCGCTGAAGCAGGGTTTCGTAAAAAGCCGCGACTTGCCGGTCATTGGGATAGGTTGACGCCGGGGGAAAGAGCCGCATGGTCAACACCCGCTCCGCTCTAAACCCGGTGTCCACTTGTTGCAGCCGCCAGAAGCTTCTAATGAGCAGTCCTGCGCCGACCAGCAGCATGAGCGAGAGTGCCACTTCGGCCACGACCAGCGCACCGCGCAGCCGGCTGCGGCCTTTCGGCGAAGCCGACGTGCGCCCGCCCTCTTTGAGCGCCGTTTGCAGATCAAATTTGACAGCCTGAAAAGCCGGCGCCAGTCCGAAGACCGCGCCCGTCAGCAACGACATCAGCAGCGTAAAACCGAGCACCCAGCGGTCTAGCGCGATCTCCTGCAACCGAGGGATCTTTTCAGAACCGAGGACAGGGAGCAGGCCTAACCCCCATGAAGCTAGCAGCAGCCCTAATACGCCGCCGATGACGGCCAGTAGCAAACTCTCCACCAACAGTTGACGAATAATCCGTGCCCGGCCGGCCCCCAAAGCCGCGCGAATGGCGATCTCTTTCTGGCGCGATTCGCTTCGCGCGAGCAGCAGATTGGCTACGTTGGCGCACGCAATCAACAGGACGAAAAAGACTGCGGCCAGCAGCACCCAGAGCGCTCGGCGCAGCTCGCCGACGATTTCCTGTTGAAGCGGCTTGACGATGGTTCGTTTTGATCCGTCCTTTGGATAGCCCCCCGGATAGTCCTTCCTCACACCGACCATGATCGTGCTGGTTTCGGCCTGCGCTTGCGCAAGCGTCTGCCCCCCGCGCAAGCGGGCAACGACACTCAGATCGTGACTACAGCAGGGGTTGGCGGGGTTATAGCCGGGCGGCACCCACAACTCGACGGCTTGCTCGGACTGCAATTCAAGCGGCGATTTGAAACTCGGCGGCAGCACGCCGACGATGGTGTAACTGCGCCCGTCGAGGGTGAGCGCTTGACCGACGACGCCGGGATTGGCCGCGAACTTCCGCCGCCAGAAGCCGTGGCTGAGAATCACGACATTGCCCTGTCCCTGCGGTTCTTCCTCGAGCTTGAAGCTGCGACCGAGTGTTATCGGGACGCCGAGCGCCGTGAAGAAGTCACCCGAAGCCGTCCCGGACGGAACGCGCTCCGGCTCTCCCGCCCCCGTCAGCGTGAGCGTGGTCGAGGTGTAGAGCGACACACGCTCGAGCGCGCGCGCCTGATCCCGCAAGCGCAGGAATTCAGCTTCCATCAAACCAAACTTTGGAATGCCGAATCCCGGCGCGGAGTCATAGATGAAGGCCAACCGATCAGGCTCGGCATAAGGCAGCGGCCTGAGCAGCACCGCGTTCACGACGCTAAAGATCGCCGTGTTGGCGCCGATGCCCAGCGCCAATGTCAGGAGAGCAATTAAAGTGAAGCCGGGCTGCTTCAGCAACAGGCGCGCGCCGTAGCGCAGGTCTTGCCAAAGTGTATTCATTGTTTCCTCCCGTCCTTCGAGGATGGAAGATCGAGGGTCGTAGATGGTCAAGCCCCGCGACCCTCGATCTCCGATTCTCTATCCTCGATCCTCAATCATTCATATCGCAGCGCCACCATCGGGTCCACCTTCGTCGCCCGCCGCGCCGGAACCCAACAGGCCAGCAGCGCCACCCCCGCGAGCAGCAATGCGACGAAGGCAAACGTCGCCGGGTCCGTTGCGCTCACCCCAAAGAGCAGGTTCGACATCAGGCGCGTCAAGGCGAAAGCGGCGGCCAACCCAACCCCGACCCCGATCAAAGCCAGGGCGATTCCCCGGCCGATGACCAGCTTGAGCACATCCCCAGGGCGCGCCCCGAGCGCCATGCGCACGCCTATTTCATGCACCCGCTGGGCGACCGCATAGGACGTCACGCTGTAGAGCCCGATGACCGCGAGCAGCAGGGCGAGACCCGCGAAGGCTCCCAGCAATTGCATGCTGAACCGCCGCGGCGCTACAGCCTTGCGGTAAAGCTCCTCCAGTGTCGTGACATTCGAGATCGGCTGGTCCTGGTCGACCGCCTTTACCTCACGCCGCACCGCCGTCACCAGGTTCGCCACCTCGCCCGTTTTGCTGCGGATAGCGATGCTCGTCGAGGGCCAGTAGAAAGGGCGCTGCGAGTAGGGCATATAAATGTAGGGTCGCGATTCGTCTTCGAGCGCCGTGTGCTTGACGTTGCCGACGACACCGACAATCGTCAACCAGTCTCTACTTCCCACACTGATCCGCTTCCCCGTCGGGTCTTCGCCTGGGAAGTAGCGCCGGGCCATCTCTTCATCAATGATCGCCACCCCTGGCGCCCCGCTGCTGTCTTGATCCGTGAAGTACCGCCCGCGCAACAAAGGGATCTCGAGCGCCCGAAAGTAATCCGGGCTGATGGTGCCGAAGTTGGCCGACTGCCACTCGCCCTCAGGAAACGGGCGCCCCTCAATCGCGAAAGCATTAGACGGGTCTGCGCCGCTGAGCGGAAGCGCGTAGTTGGAGCCGACGGCTTGCACCTCCGGCAGCGCCTTGAGGCGATCGATCACCTGCCGGAAAAACTCCACCCGTTGCTGATGATCGCGGTAGCGCATGGAGAGCAATGAGATTTCCACCGACACGACATTTGCCGGATTGAAGCCCGGATCCACCTGAGTCAGCCGCGCAAAACTCTTGACGAGCAGTCCCGCGCCAACCAATAGCACCAGCGCCAGAGCGATCTCTGCCACGACCAGCAGACTGTGCGCGCCCCGGCGTGGGTCAATCACGCCGGGCCCCTCTTCTTTGAGTGATCGGTTGAGATCCAGTTTTGAAGAAACGAGCGCGGGCAGGAGGCCGAAGCCGATGCCGGTCGCGAGTGAAAGGAGCAGCGTAAAGCCGAGCACGCGAGCATCAAGAGAGACACCGCCGATGCGCGAAACACTCTCGGGGCTGAGCGAAAGGAGCAGATCGGCGCCCCACCAAGCCAGGAGCACCCCGAGGCCGCCACCCGTGAGCGCCAGCAAAAGGCTTTCGGTCAGCAATTGGCGGACGATCCGCCTACGGCCGGCCCCGAGCGCGCTGCGGATCGCCAGCTCCTTGCGGCGCGCGGCAGCGCGGGCCAGTAAGAGGCTGGCGACATTGGCGCACGAAATCAGCAGCACCAACGCCACGGCGCCCAGCAGCACGAGCAGTGCCGGGCGGATCTTGCCCGCGATCTGCTCGCGCAAAGGAACGACCTCGGCGCCAAAATCTTCTGGCTTTCTCGCAAACCCTTGCGCGGTGCGGTGAGCGATGGTCTGCATCTCGGCTTGCGCCTGCCCCGGCCCGACGCCTGGTTTCAGGCGCGCCACGACGGTCAGGTTATGGTTCCCGCGATTGCTCCTGGTCGCCCCGGTCAGCCGCATCGGCAGCCACACATCCGTGCCCACTCCAAACCTGGAGGGGTTAGGAAGATTCGAGCTTTCGGTGAAGCGGAAATGCTGAGGCAACACGCCGACCACCGTATAACTGGCGTCATTGAGCGTGAGCGACCGACCAATGACCCGCTCATCGCCGCCAAAGCGCCGCTGCCAAAGACCGTAACTCAAGATCGCGACGCTGGCTGCGCCTTCGCGTTCCTCTTCCGGCAGAAAGTCCCGGCCGATGACCGGCTTGACGCCCAATACAGAAAAGAGGCTGGGCGTCATGCGCACGCCGTTGAGCTTTTCCGCTTCACCCTGCCCGGTGAGATTGAACTGCCTCGGGTCGAGCGCCGCGATCGCTGCAAAGACATGGTTCTGATCGCGCCAGTCATAGAAATCGGCATAGGTGACCGAAAGTCGTTGGATTCCGAGTTTCCTCAGAGCTTCCTGATTTGTTTGCCAGACTATGACCAGTTGTTGCGGATCATCATAAGGCAACGGCCTCAAGAGCACGGCATTCACCACGCTGAAGATGGCCGTGTTCGCGCCAATGCCTAAAGCGAGCGTGACGACGGCGACCAGAGTGAAGCCCGGTTTCTTCAATAACATTCGCGCGCCGTAGCGCAGGTCTTGCAGCAGTGTCTGCATAAGTCCTCCTGATTAAAGTCGAATCATTCGCAGCGTAGTGCCACCATCGGGTCCACCTTCGTCGCCCGCCGCGCCGGAAGATAGCAAGCTAGCAGCGCCACCAACGCCAGCAACATCGGGCTAATGGCGAACGTCACGGCGTCGGTTGTGCCGATGCCGTAGAGAAAACTTGCCAGCAAGTGCGTCACCATCGCCGCTATCACCAAACCGAGCGCGACACCGATTGCCACCATCTTCATTCCCTCGCTCAGCACCAGCCGGAGCACATCGTATTGCTGCGCGCCGAGCGCCAGGCGGACGCCAAGCTCGCGCGTGCGCCGGGAGACGGAAAACGACACCACACCATATAAGCCAACAGCAGCCAGCAGGAGCGCGAGCGCCCCGAACACGCCGAGCAGCACCACTCCCATCCGCGCGGCATAAAGCGAGTTGCTGAGCATTTCAGTAATCGGGACGACGTTGGTGACGGGAAGATTTTTTTCGAGTGATTGCACGGCTTGCCGCACGGCGGCGGCGAGGCTTGCCGGATTGACTGCTGCACGCACGTGCAGCGTCATGCCAGTTTCATTATTTTGCGCGAGCGGCAAATACACGCACGGCTCCAAGTTTTCGCCGAGCGGGAGATATTTGCTGTCGCGCACGACGCCGACGATCTCTTGCCACGGGCCTGGCGCGCCGCCAAAGCTCAACCGCCTGCCGAGCACCTCTTGTCCGGCAAAGTAACGCCGCGCAAAAGCTTCGTTGACGACCACCACTCTCGGGCTATCTTCAGCGTCTTGAGGATTGAAATCGCGGCCGTGTAGCAGCGGGATGCCCATCGTCTGAAAATATTTCAAGCCGACGACATTCGAGTTGACTGAGTCAGCGCTGGAAGATGCACTCCTGCCTCCTGCGCTGCGAGATTGATTGGCCGGCCCGGATTGCCCTTCGAGCGTCAAACCGCGCACCGACCTGTCGCCACTGAGCACCACGATGTGCGCCAGACTCGCCGACTCCACGCCGGGCAAGGCTTCGACGTGCTCGACAACTTGCCGGTAAAATTCGCGGCCTCGCGCCCGCGTGTAGCGCAGCAGATTGATGTTGAGCGGCGTGACCAATACCTTCTCCGCGTCAAAGCCTGCAGGGGTCGCCTGCATCTGACGCAAGCTCCGCAAAAACAAGCCGGCAGCAATCAGCAACACGAGCGACAGACTTATCTGCGCCACCACGAGCAGATTATTCAAGTTGAAACGGCGCGTCCGCCCGCCGGGCACGAAAGACTCATGCTTGAGCGCTGACACTAGATCAAGCCGTGACGCGCGCCATGCCGGAGCCAATCCGAAGATGATTCCGGTCAGCAGCGATAATCCGAACGTGAAACCCAGCACGCGCAGATCCATCGCAAAATCGGGCGTGATCGGCAACGCGCCCGGCGGAGGCGGTGATGCTTTGAGCGCATCAACCGTCCACCACGTAAGCAGCACACCCGTCGCACCGCCCAAGCACGCAAGCAACATGCTTTCGGTTAACAGTTGCCGCACCAGCCGCCACGGATGGGCGCCGACAGCTAACCTCACGGCAATCTCTTTGCGCCGCGCCGAAGCTCGCGCGAGCAACAGGTTCGCCACATTCGCGCAGGCAATCAGCAGCACCGTGCCGACCACTGACCCGAGCAGCGTGGCGACTGAAATCAGGCGCTCGCGCTGACCAGGATTGCCATCATTGACTCTCGTGAGTGTGAAGAAGCGGTTGGCATTGGTATCCGGATAAGCCTGCGCCTGCTGCTTGGCGATGGGAATCAGCGACGCTTGCGCCTGCTCGCGCGTGATGCCCGGCTTGAGTCTGCCGATGCTGGACAGCCAGTGGTCACCGCGCACCTGAAGCAAATCAGGATTCATCCCGTCGGAATAACCAGCGCGCGGCGGACGGATGACCACTTGCATCATGATCGGCACATATAGGTCTCTGGTCACGCCCATCTGTGCGCCGCCAAATTCCGCGGGTGTCACGCCGATGACCGTGAAGCTGCGCCCGTTGAGCAGTATCTGCTGGCTGATGACGGCGGGACTTCCGCCGAAGCGCCGCTGCCATAGGCCGTGACTGATGACGGCTACGGGATGCGCGCCCGGCGTATGGTCGTCATCGGGCGTAATGAGGCGGCCTAATGCCGCGCGCACGCCGAGGGTTTGAAAGTAATTGCCGGTGACGAATGCGCCACTTACCAGATCAGCTTGATCATTGCTGCTGAAGCTGGCCGTGATCCCGCCCCAAGCGATCAAGCTATCGAAGACTTGATTGTGATCGCGCAACTCGGCGTAGTCAGGATAAGAAAAGGGGCCATACGGACTGCGGGAATTGCCGCTGTAGACGTAAACCAAATTTTCCGGTTCGGCCACTGGCAACCGGCGCAATAGCGTCGCATTGACCAAGCTGAAAATCGCCGTGTTGGCGCCGATGCCGAGCGCCAACGTCAGGAGAGCAATTAAAGTGAAGCCGGGCTGCTTCAGCAACAGGCGCGCGCCGTAGCGCAGGTCTTGCCAAAGTGTATTCATTGTTTCCTCCCGTCCTTCGAGGTTGGAGGATCGAGGGTCGTAGATGGTCAAGCCCCGCGACCCTCGATCTCCGATTCTCTATCCTCGATCCTCAATCATTCATATCGCAGCGCCACCATCGGATCGACTTTCGTCGCCCGCCGCGCCGGGAGGTAACACGCCAGGAGCGCCACGGCCACCAATAACATCGCCACCCCCGCAAAGGTGAGTGGATCAGCCGTGCCCACGCCCAGTAACAAACTCTCAAGCCAGCGCGTCAACGCCAAAGCGCACGCCAGCCCCAGCACGATGCCGATCACGACCAGCCGCATGCCCTGCCGCACGATCAGTCGCAGCACGTCGCCGATTTGCGCACCGAGTGCCATCCGAATGCCTATTTCACGCGTGCGTTGGCTGACGGCATAGGTCATCACGCTGTACAGCCCCATCGTCGCCAGCAGCAGCGCCAACAACCCGAGCGCCGAAGCTAGCCCCGCCACTATCCGTGGCACCCAATAGGCAAAAGACATATTGGCTTCAGCCAGCGTGACGCCAGAGACCGGCAACCGGGCGTCCAGTTGCGTGATTTCGCGGCGCACGCTTTCCGCGATGGCTGGCAGGTCGCTGGCGGAATTCGTGCTGACGAGCAACATCATCCCCGATTGGTAAAGCTGATATTCCGGCAGATAGATGTACGGGCGCGGGGCTTCGTACAAATTGACTCGACTTTAGATAAAAAATGATCTTTGAAAAATAGTGGCGGCTGGACTTGCATCGCAGCCGCCTTTGGGCAAATTGGGTTTATGTCGAATCCAATCA
>Ga0207646_10002164_pt1 | contig 23479 bp, 23 predicted proteins | sample KBSK5502metaG_FD_184343 | JGI IMG/M metagenome (GOLD analysis project Ga0207646, IMG submission 184343) | Corn, switchgrass and miscanthus rhizosphere microbial communities from Kellogg Biological Station, Michigan, USA - KBS K5-50-2 metaG... | ecosystem: Host-associated > Plants > Roots >... | reverse complement strand
CCGGCGCGGGTTATGCGTTCACGAACCGCGGCGAGGTTTTCAGCGATGGTCACCGTATCGCAACTATCGCGCCGAATCGAGTGCCATCCGGGTGGCGGCGGTGAGACGGGAAGAGGTAGTGCTCCTTTGTGCAGATCCCGATGTCGAAGATCGGCTTGACTCCCTCGTCGGCCAGCTGTGCTCGGTTGGCTGCGGCGAGGTCGAGCAGGAATCGATCGCCGGCACCCTCGCGCACGAACTTCGCGTCGAATTGCTCAGCGACCTCGGGTCCGACCTCATAACAGCGCCCGCAGATGCCGGGCCCGATGCCCGCCTCGATGCGGCGGCTGCCGAACTCGCGCTGCATGAACCTCACTGCCTCGGCGGCGACGCCGGCACGCGTGCCGCGCCAGCCGGCGTGTACGAGTCCTGCAACTCTCCGCTCCGGATCCCACAGCACGATCGGGTAGCAGTCGGCGAAGGTGGCGAACAGCACAACGCCGGGGCGATCCGTCACCAGCCCATCGACGCCGTCGACCGAGTCGACCGGCGCATCGACTCGAGCCACCGATGCACCGTGCACCGACCCGATGGTCGTCAGGCCAGCACCGTCAAGCCCGAGCACGGCTGCAAGCGTGCGCCGAGCCGCCAAGACAGGAGCAGTGTCGGCAGCGTGCCTGAGGCCGACCGAGCCGATCGCGACAGTCGAAAAGCCGTGAACCAGGCCAGGTTCGTCAGCGAGCTCGGGAACGTGCAGCGCCACCGGCGTCGTCGTCATCGACTGAGCTTACGAGTAGGGGTCATGTATAAGGCAGCTGTCCCGGCGAAACGCACTTTTGGCACCAAACATTCGTAATCCGATGCAGCGATGCGCGCGTTTGGCGCCAAACGGGCGAATGCCCTGTCAGGGACGGCGCGAGCTCAGGACCTGTTCGATCTCGCGCTTGACCTGCTGGAGGTCCATGAACTCGCGGTAGACCGACGCGAACCGGATGTACGCGACCTCGTCGAGGTCGCGCAGGCGGTCCATCACCATCTCGCCGATCTCCCCGCTCGGGATCTCGACCCGGCCGGAGCGCCGCAGCTCGGCTTCGATGTCGTCGACGATGGCGCGCAGCCGCTCCGGCGAGATGTCGCGCTTCTCGGTCGCCTTCTTGAGCCCGGTGAAGAGCTTCTGCGGATCGAAGTCCTCGCGGCGCCCGTCCTTCTTGGTCACGTAGAACGGCACCGCTTCGATGCGCTCGTACGTCGTGAAGCGCTGCCCGCACTGCAGGCATTCACGCCTCCGGCGGATCGCCTCCCCGACCTCAGAGTCTCGGGAGTCGACCACCTTCAGGTCGTGGTGACCGCAATACGGGCATCGCATGGGCTAATGAGTATTCCTACATTCGGTTGCGGAGAAACGCGGGGATGTTGATGTCGCCGAGGTCCTCGGCGCCGAACTCCGGCCGGTCGAAGGTCGTGCGGCTGCGGACCTCCTGCTTGGCCTCCTGCTGGGTCTTGCCGCCGAACCCGGTGGCGATGACCGTGATCTTGATCTCGCCCTGCATGGTGTCGTCGCGTACGACGCCGAAGATGATGTTGGCGCCCGGGTCGGCCGCCGACCGCACGATCTCGGCCGCCTTCTGCACCTCCTGCAGGGTGATGTCCTTGCCCGCCGTGATGTTGAAGAGGATGCCCTTGGCGCCGTCGATCGACGTCTCGAGCAGCGGGCTGGAGACGGCCTGCTTGGCGGCGTCCTCGGCGCGTGAGTCGCCCGCGCCGTGTCCGATGCCCATGAGCGCTTCGCCGGCGTTCTCCATGATCGCCTTCACATCGGCGAAGTCGAGGTTGATGACGCCGGGCTGCGTGACCAGGTCGGAGATGCCCTGGACGCCCTGGCGGAGGACGTCGTCCGCCATCCGGAACGCCTCCTCGAGCGTCGTCTTGGAGCTGGCGACCTGCGCCAGCCGGTCGTTCGGGATGACGATCAGCGCGTCGACCTGGCTGCGCAGGGCCTTGATCCCTTCCTCAGCGGTGTCGTTGCGGATGCGACCTTCGAACGCGAAGGGTCTCGTGACGACGCCGATGGTGAGCGCGCCCGCTTCCTTGGCGAGCTCGGCGACGATTGCCGCCGAACCGGTGCCGGTGCCTCCACCCATGCCGGCGGTGATGAACACCATGTCCGAGTCCTGGACCACGGCCGAGAGCTCTGTGCGGCTTTCGTCGGCGGCGTCGCGACCGCGCGTCCAGTCGCCGCCGGCGCCGAGGCCCCGGGTGATCTTGTTGCCCATCTGGACCTTGACGTCGGCCTGGCAGCGCTCGAGCGCCTGCTTGTCGGTGTTGACGGCGATGAACTGAACCTTGAGCGCCTTCGAGATCATGCGATTGACGGCGTTGCCGCCGCCACCACCACAACCCACGACCTTGATTCGCGCTCGCCCTTCATGCAACTCACTTTCTTTCACGACTTCCTCCTGGTGCAAATTTGCTTTCGCTATGGCGAGCTCCAGCTGGTTCCGGGTTTGTTCTCTAGAAAAAATCTCGAAGCCACCTCACCGTTTTCTGATAGGTCGAACCGAACGACACCTGCTGCCTGGTGTTGTTGTGGTCGCGCGAGCGCGCCTTCAGGCCCCACTTGACCAGCCCGACCGAAACCGCGAACGAAGGGCCCTGCGCACGGTCGGCCAGTCCGCTAACGCCGGTTGGGGTGCCGAGCCGGACCGAGGTGTCGAAGACGAGCTGGGCGGCGTCGGTCGTGCCCATGAGACGCGAACCGCCGCCGGTGACGACGACGCCCGCGGGCAGGAGCCCGTCGAAGCCGCTCTTGCGGACCTCCTCGCGCGCCATCTGGAAGATCTCCTTCATGCGCGGGCCGATGATCTCGGCGAGGAAGCGCCTCGGGAGCGCGTTGATGCGATCGCCGCCGACCTGGCGCACCTCGACCTTCTCGCCGTGGTCGATGACCTCGGGCAGCGTGTGGCCGTAGTTGAGCTTCAGGCTCTCAGCCTCATCTAGGGTCGTCCTCAGTCCGATGGCGATGTCGCTCGTCACGTGGTTGCCGCCGACAGGCATCACGGCGAGGTGTCGCGCGGCGCCCTCGTTGTAGACGACGACCGCGGTCGTACCGGCGCCGATGTCGATGAGGCACACGCCCAGATCGAGTTCCTGGGCCGTCAAGACGCCTTCGCCGCCGGCGAGGCCTGAGCAGACGACGTCTTCGATGTCGAAGCCCGCTCCGTGCACGCACTTGATGACGTTCTGGACCGCGGTCTGCGCGCCGGTGATGATGTTGGTCTCGACCTCGAGCCGGTGGCCGGTCATGCCGATCGCGTCGCGGACGCCGTCCTGTCCATCAACCGTGTACGCGCGAGGGATGACGTGGATGACCTGGCGGTCGGATGCCACGCTCACCGCGCGTGACGCTTCGACCACGCGCTGCACGTCGTCTTCACCGATCTCGCGGTCGCCACTGGCGACGGCGACGACGCCCATCGAGTTCTGCGACCACAGGTGGATTCCACCGAGCGAGACGACAACCGACTCGATTCGCTGCCCGGCCATGCGCTCGGCAGCGACCGCCGCCGCCTGGATGGACGCGATGGTTTTGTCGAGGTTGACGACGACTCCCTTGCGCAGCCCGTCGGATGGGCTTTCACCCACGCCGATGATGCTCACGGGCCCGTTGGACTCGTCCGACTCGGCTATGACAACCGCGACCCGGCTCGTGCCCAGGTCAAGACCGACAGATCGCTTCCGCCGCGACAATGTGTGCTGGAACGCCTCCTGGAACGTTGTAGGGATGTAAGGGCGGTTGGCGGAGATTATAAGGGCTCCCAGGCGCTCGTGGACCAGATTTTGTGGGTCACCGGAAGGCCGGGACTAGCACTTGTGCCTCCTCTTGATACTGCTGCCTACAGGTAATGCCTCCGTATCGCACCAAGGTTATTGAAGATCCGCACCCCGAACGCGACGATCGCCGCGATGTAGAGCTCCACCCCCAGCTTGTCGCCGAAGTAGGTCAGCCCCGCCGCCAACGTGGCGTTGGTCAGGAGCCCGCTGAAGAAAACTCGCGGCTCGAAGGTGCCGGCGATGTAGGCCTTGAACGCGCCAAAGATGGAGTCGAGCGCTGCCAGCAGCGCGACCGCCGTGTAGCGCGCGTAGACGATTGGAATCGTGAGGGGCGACATCAAACCGATCACCACGCCCAGAAGCGCGAAGAGAACCGCGATGACGATTACTTGCAAGTAGGCACCGGTGACGGCGAAGGCTGAGGCGCGCCTGGCGACGGCGAAGGCGATGCGGGCGTGCGCGACTTGTATCCTGCGGCCGGCTCGGCCGGGTTCATGACGTTGACGTACGAGAGGTCGGTTGAGTTGTAGTCCACGTTGCCGTGGCCCGCGATCGCTTTCAGCGCCGAAAGCTTGTCCCGCAGCGTCGTGAATTCCTCTGGCGTGAGCACGCGGCCAAAGTAAACCCTCCAGCCTTTCTTGGAAATAAGCGTGAGGTCGCCGCAGGAATCGATGATGAAACCCGAGACCTCCTGGCCGATGAGAGCGGGGAAGCCGCGCTGGATGTTGACGAGCGCGGTGAGCAGGGTGGGGTCGAACGCCTGCGCGCCGCTTCTGGGATCGGGGCCCGCAGGTCCCTGGATGTCGACGAGCGTTCCCGCTGATGCGGAAGGTCCGAGCACCACCGCCTGGCTGGACAGAAGGAAGTAGCGCTTCCCGGTCCCGGAGTGATACGCGGCGACGGGTTGCCACTCGCTGATGGCGACCACGACGGTTCCATCGAGCTGCGGTTCGACTGAGGCCGTGCGCACCCACACCTGGCCGAGCAGGCGCTCGCGGGCCGACTCGCCATCCACCGCGAGCACCGATCCATTGCCGCTGAGCCCGGCCGCGGTCGCCACCTGCGCGGTGGTGAGGTGGTGCGCCCCGGTGATGTCGACCGACCGCACCGCCATCGCCGGCCCGAACCACAACCAGCCGAGCAGCGCGCACTCGCCGGCCGCAACCGCGCCCGCGATGATTCGACGCATCGGGTGCACGTCCGGATCGCGCAGGTTGCTTTCCGAGCGCGTCCAGAGCTGCCCCTTCAGGGGCGCCGCATCCTCTGGGCTGGGCCGCCGGCCGATGCGAGGCAGCAGCGAGCGGCGCCGTCGAAACCTCATCCGGCCGGAGGACCTACGTGGTGCTGATGACGGGCGACCGCGTGGTCGACCAGGCGCTGGCACAGCTCGTCGAACTTGATCCCCGCCGCACGGGCGGCGTCTGGCAGCAAGGACAGCTCGGTGAGGCCAGGGACTGTGTTGACCTCGAGGAGCCAGGGCGTCCCGCCGGCATCGACGATGACGTCGACCCGTCCCATCCCCGTGCACCCGAGGAGGGCGAACGCCCGACCGGCAGCCTCGGAGGCCGCGATGCGCGCCGCCTCGGGTATTCGCGCCGGGATGATGTGGTGCGACTTACCCGCCGTGTACTTCGCGTCGTAGTCGTAGACGGGGTTGTCGCTCACGATCTCCAGCGTCGGCAGCACCTGCAGGTTCGGCGTCGCGAGAACGCCGACCGTTATCTCGGTCCCCACCGCGAACCGCTGAACCATGACCCGCCGGTCGTACTGCGCCGCAAGGACCAGCCCGCTCGCGACCTGATCCGAGTCGCGGGCGATCGTGATGCCGATCGTCGAACCTTCCCGCACGGGCTTCACCACCAGCGGAAGACCGAAACGCGCGACCAGGCCTTCGACACGCGCCGCGCTCACGCCCTGCTTCATCTCGAGCTCCTCGTACTCCGGTATGTGGAGCCCGGCGCCGGCCATGACGGCGTTGGCGCGCGATTTGTCCATGCAGAGGGCCGACGCGAGCACGCCCGAGCCGGTGTACGGGAGAGCGAGGAGCTCGAGCATCCCCTGCACCGTCCCGTCCTCTCCGAGCCGTCCGTGGAGCGCATTGAAGACGCAGGCAAAGCTGCCGTCGCGGAGGACATCCCACGTCGCCGAGTCAAGGTCGACACCGGCCACGTCGTGACCGAGGCCGCGCAGAGCTTTTTCGACCTGCGCGCCGGAGCGCAGCGACACCTCGCGCTCAGCGGAACGTCCACCGCGTAGAACCGCGATCCTCATTGCCACTTACCCACCAGCTCGACCTCGGGGACGAGCTCGATGCCGAAGCGGCGCATCACCTCCGCGCGCGCGTGCTCGATCAACCTGGCCACGTCGGCCGCCGTCGCCCCGCCTTCGTTGACGATGAAGTTCCCATGCAGCTGCGAGATGACGGCCGCTCCTTGCCGCGCGCCTTTCAGCCCGGCGGCCTGAACGAGCCTTCCCGCCGAGTCCCCCGGCGGATTCACGAACACGCTCCCGCAGTTCTTGGTCTTGATCGGCTGCGTCTGGTTGCGCTCGGCCGTCAGCTTGGCCATCAAGCGCTTGGCCTCCTCCCCATCGCCGCGCTCGAGCTTGATGGTGGCGTCGACGACGAGAGAGCCATGAAGGGGCCCGTCGCGAAGCGCCGACGTGCGATAGCCAAGCTGCAAATCTTGCTTGCTCCAGGTGCGCCGGTCGGCGCCGGGCTGGAATCCACGAGCCTCGACGAGGACCTCGCGCAGCTCCTTGCCCCAGCAGCCGGCGTTTTGATAGACGGCTCCACCGACGGTGCCCGGCACGCCGATGGCGAACTCGAAGCCGCGCAATCCCGCATCGGCCGCGATCCTCGCGAGCCTCATCATCTTCAGGCCCGCCCCGGCGCGCAAGCGCGTGCCTTCGATCTCGTAGTCGCGATTGACGACTCGGATGACAAGGCCCTCCACCCCCGAATCCGCGACGAGCAGGTTGGTGCCGGCCCCGAGCAGGAGGTACGGGATGGCGCGCAGCCGGCATCCTTCCAGCGCGACCTCGATCGATTGAGGGTTGGCCATCTCGGCGAAGAAATCGGCCGGGCCGCCGATGCCGAACGACGTACGCGCGGCCAACGGCTCCCCCTGGCGAACGCCAGGCAGGTCGCGGATCCAGGTGAGATTAGACCCTTTGCGCCAGCTCATCGCCCAACTTTCTGATGTCTCCGGCGCCCATCAACAGGAGAAGGTCGTCGCGCCCCACAAGCCCTTCAAGCGTTTCGCGGGCGCGCTCGAACGAACCGACATATATGCCGTTGGGGACCAGGTCGGCGAGGTCGCGCGCCTGGATGCCGGTGGGATTGTCTTCGCCGGCACTGTAGACGTCGAGCACCAGCACCCGGTCGGCGCCCGTGAAGGAGCGGGAAAAGTCCCGGATCAACGCGGCCAGGCGCGAGTAGCGGTGGGGTTGAAACACCACAATGAGGCGGCGATGCCTCAGCTCTCGTGCCGCCTGCAAGGTGGCTCGCACCTTTGTCGGATGGTGCGCATAGTCGTCATAGACGGGCGCGCCCTGGAAGACGCCCAGGAACTCCATTCGCCGATGCGCGCCCGGGAACCGCTCGAGCGCTCCCGCCACCTCGGCGAAGGTGACGCCCAGCTCTAGCGCCATGGCGGCGGCGGCGGTCGCGTTCTGCACGTTGTGACGCCCGGGCTGCCGGAGGTTGACCTTGCCCAGCTCGTGTCCCGCGTGATAGATCGCGAATGGGCGGCCCTCGCCGCAGCGATAGTCGGCGCCTTCGCTGAACCCGTAGGTGATGCGCCTCGCCGGTGTTTCCAGCAAGCGCGTACGCTCGTCGTCGGCGCAGAGGACGGCGACGCCGTCGGCGGGCAATGCGGCCGCGAACCGCGCGAACAGGTCCTGGACCTCGTCGACGTCTTTGAAGTGGTCCGGATGGTCGAACTCGATATTGGTCACGATCGCGCGCTTCGGGTGGTGAAGGACGAGCGTGCCGTCGGATTCGTCGACCTCGGCGACCAGCCATTTCGACCGGCCCGCGCGGGCGCTCGAGCCGTCGCCGACGAGCACCGTCGGGTCGTAGCCGGCCTCGGTGAGGATGTGGCCGGTCATGTGCGTCACGGTCGTCTTCCCCGCGCTGCCGCCGACCGCAATCGAATCGGACTCGTTGATGAGCTCGGCCAGCATCTCCGCGCGTGAGAGCACCTTCACGCCCATCGCCCTGGCGGCGTCGAGCTCTGGGGATGATTTGACCGCGCCGCTGTATACGAGCAGGTCCTGGAAGAGGACGTGCTCAGGGTCGTGGCCGATTGCAATCCGCACGCCGGCATCCTCCAGCTCCGCCGTCGTGTCCGACTCGCGCACGTCGCATCCGCTCACCTCATCGCCCCGGGCCAGGAACACACGAGCCAGGGCCGACACGCCCGCGCCGCCGATGCCCATGAGGTGGACTTTCATCCGCCCGATACCCGGTGGAGAACGGCCAGCACCCGCTGCGCGGCATCACGCCGCCCTGTGGCCGATGATGCGATCGCCATAGCGCGCAGGCGCTCGGCGCTCAGGCCGTCGATCGCGGCCAGCAGGGTCGTCGGGTTCAGGTCGGCATCCGCGACGCGCACCGCGGCGCCCGCGTCGACCATCGCCGTCGCGTTCTCCTCCTGGTGGCCGCCCCCGAACGTGCCGGGCACAAGGACCATGGGCAGGCCGACGGCCGTGACCTCCGCAATCGTCCCTACGCCCGCGCGGCTGACGACCATGTCCGCGACCGCCATCAGCGCGGGCATGTCGTCCGTGAAGGTGAGCCCGCGGTAGCCGGGAGCCGCATGCGCGGCAACTCCATCGGTTCCCTGGCGGCCGGCGATGTGGACGACCTCCTCGAATCGCTTCCGCAGCTCATCGAGTGCGCCCCACACAGACTCGTTTATGTGCCGGGCACCCTGGCTTCCGCCCGTTACCAGCAGGCGGCGTGGCGGCACAGCCGGCGTGCGTGGTTCGAAGCCATCGCGCAGCGGCACACCCGTGAGCTCGACGTGATCGTTGCGGATTCGCTTCTCAGTGCCGGGCAGCGTCGTGCAGATGGCGGCAGCGCCGCCGGCAAAGAAGCGCGTGGCGAGTCCCGGGCGAACGTCCTTCTCATGGAGCACGTATGGGATCCCGCGCATGCGCGCGGCCGCCACGGCGGGCGCCATCACGTAGCCACCCATGCCGAGCACAACATCGGGTTTGAAGCGGTCGACGATGCGAAGGCCTGAGCGCAGCGCCGCCGGGACGATCCCGGGGAGCGCGACGTTCTTCCAGATCGCGTCGCGGTCCAGCCCGCGCACGTTGACGGCGGCCAGGTCGAAGCCCGCCGCCGGCACGAGCCTCTCCTCGGGCCCGCCCTTTCGCCCGACCAGCAAGAGCGCACCATCCGGCTCTTCAGCGCGAAACGCGCGCGCGACCGCGAGCGCCGGATAGAGGTGCCCTCCGGTCCCGCCGCCAGCTATCAAAAGCCTCATCTGTCCTCTTTGTATGCCCGAATCCGGTGCCCGACCCAAAGCGGGCGACGCTCAGCAGCACTCCGGCCGCGGCCAGCGTGGTCGCCACCGCCGTGCCCCCATAGCTGAAGAAAGGCAGCGGCACGCCGGCGATCGGCAGCGTGTTCGTCACGGTGGCCATGTTCATGAGCGCCTCGAAAGCGATCCAGGTGGTGATCCCCGCCGCCAGGCACGTGCCAAATCGGTCGGGCGCGCGCAGCGAAGCCAGGTACCCCCGCACGGCGAAGAAAAGAAACCCCGCCATGACGAGAGTGGTGCCGAACAGCCCTGTCTCCTCGCCGAGGATGGCGAAGATGAAGTCCGTGTGAGCCTCGGGCAGCCAGCCGTACTTCTCGACCGAGTGGCCGATGCCGACTCCGAAAAAACCTCCCGACGCCAGGCCGTAGAGCGCCTGCGTCGACTGGAAGCCGGCGCCCAACGGGTCGGCGAACGGGTTCTTGAAATTGGTGAGGCGCGCGAACCGGTACGGCTCCAGCAGCGTCAGCGCGATGAAGGCGAGGCCGAGCGCGCCGACGAGCAGGACCATATGGCGGAAACGACCCCCGCCCGCCCAATACGCGCTGAGGAAGATCCCAACGATCACGATCGACGTGCCGAGGTCCCTCTCCAGCATCAGAAGGACGAGCACTCCCGCTAGCATCGCCGCAAACGGCGCGAGTCCCTTCTGCAGGTCGCCGAGGTGGGCGGCGTTGCGATCGACCCAGTGGGCGATATAGAAGACGAACGCGAGCTTGCCGAGCTCCGACGGCTGAAACGTACCCAGCGGTCCTGCATCGAACCAGCGCCGCGCGCCGTTGACCGTGACGCCCAGGTGCGGCACCAGGACCAGAAGCATCAGCAGCAGAGCGGCGACCGCCCCGGCCGGCGCCAGCGGCCGCAGGCGGCGGTAGTCGATGCGGCCGAGAAGGAACAGGCCCGCGAAGCCGATGAGCATCCAGGCCGCCTGCCGCTCTGCGTAGTAAAAGGCCGACTGGTGCTGCGTGTACGCAAACGCGACGCTGGCGCTCGTGACCATGACCAGGCCCGCGCCGCAAAGGAGCACGGTCGTGAACATGAGCAGGCGATCGGGATGGCGCCCAGTGCTTGCGCCGGCGCTCACTTCTCATACCTCTTTTGCACCAGTGCTTTGAAGCGCCGGCCGCGGTCCTCGAAGTCCTTGAACATGTCGAAGCTCTTGTAGGCGGGGCTCAAGAGAACGACGCCGCCGGGCCGTGCGAGCCCCGCCGCGAGCTCAACCGCCTCCTCGAGGTTGGCGGCGCGCTCGACCTCTGGATGTTGTGCGAGCTCTTTCGCGAGCAGGTCTGCCGACGCGCCGATCAACACGACGGCATCGACGTGGCGCATGACATCGGCCACCCAGTCTTCGAGCTCGAATCCGCCGCCGTAGCCCCCGGCGATGAGCACCACCGGCGTTTCCGGGAACGCGCTGAGCGCGACCCGGCCCGCGTCCGGGTTGGTGGCCTTGGAGTCGTTGAACCAGCGCACCCCGTCCCATTCGCCGACCAGCTCGAGGCGGTGCTCAACGCCTTTGAACGACTTGATCGCGGCGTCGATGGTCTCGTCGCTCAAGCCGGCGATGCGACCCACCGCCGCGGCAGCCAGCGCGTTCTCGAGGTTGTGGCGGCCTGGCAGCGGCATCGGTGGCACGGGCCGGTGTTCGTCGAACCAAACCACACGCGCGCGAGTGCGCGACTCGAGCTCGCGGACCACGCGGTCGCGGCCGTTGAGGACCGCGAAATCATCGGCCCCCGCAAACTCGATCGCTTTCGCTTTGAGGTCTGTGTATCGCTCGAAGGTGCCGTGGCGGTCGAGATGGTCGGGGGTGATGTTGAGGATCACGCCGACATGGAAGCGCGGTCTCTCGACGGATTCGAGCTGGAAGCTGGACAGCTCGAGCACGACCCAGTGGCGGGGCGTCACCTCATGCAGCCGGTCGAGGACCGTATCGCCGATGTTGCCGCCGACGAGGACCGGCCGGTCGCCGGCCGCCAGCACAGTGCCAGTGAGCGCGGTGGTCGTGGTCTTACCGTTCGTGCCCGTGATGCCGACGACAGTCCCCGGGCACAGGCGCAGGAACAGGTCGATCTCGCTGGACACCGTGATGCCCATCCGGCGCGCGTCGTTCAAGAGCTGTGCGTTCCACGGCACGCCGGGGCTCGCGTACACGACGTCGACGCCCATCAGCACCGAGTCGTCGTAGCCCCCGAGCTTCGTTTCCACACTCGCCGGCAGCAGCGCGATCGCATCGCGTAGCTCCGTTGCGCTCTTCGTATCGACGACGCGCACCCGTTCTCCAGTCCCGGCGAGGTAACCGGCCAGCGCAACGCCGCTGCGCGCCGCGCCCACCACGAGGGCGGTCACGTGATCAGCCGCGCCACCCCGGCAGCAGCCAGCGCTGAGACGAGCCCCGCGCCCCAGAAAGAGAGCGCGATGCGGTTCTCAGACCAACCCTCGTGGTGGAACGTGTAGTGGATCGGGGCCATCTTGAAAACACGACGTCCGCCGCTGGCTTTGAAGTAAGCCACCTGAATGATGACAGACAGGGTCTCGAGTACGAACACGAGCGCGAGCAGCGGCAGGAGGATGAGAAAGCCCTGCTGCACTGCCATCGCCGCCAGCGCGTAACCGAGGGCGAGCGAGCCGGTGTCGCCCATGAACACGCGCGCGGGGTGGCGGTTGTACAGGAGGAACGCGACCAGGGCCCCGGCGAGAGACATCGCCACCGCCTTCTCGCCGGCGGGAGCGCCAGGCAGGAGGAGCACCATCGCGGCGATCGCGATCACGGCGAGGCCGCCGGCCAGGCCGTCCATGCCGTCCGTGATGTTGACTGCGTTGGCCGTAGCGGCGATCGCGAGGACTGCCAGAGGGAACAAGAGCCAGGGAGACGAGGGCAGCAGGAATTGATGAGCGCCGCCTTGCGACAGCGCGAGCGCGGCCACCGGCACCGCCAGGAGGAGCTGGATCGGAAGCTTGAGACGCGCCGGAATGCCGCGCGAGCCCACGCGCAGCTTGCTTCGATCATCCGCGAAGCCGATGACGCCGCCGGCCGCCAATCCGGCGACGGCAGGCCAGACGCCCGAGTGTCCGGCGAGTGCAGCGAGCAGGCCGCCCACGACTCCGAGAATCCCGAAAAGGATGCCGCCACCGGTTGGTGTGCCCGCCTTCCTCTGGTGGCTGTCGGGGAGCTCCGTCTGGATCACCTGTCCCTGTTTCAGCCGCCGCAGCACCCGGATGAACGGCGGATAGAGGACGAGCGCGATCACGAACGCGACCACGAAGGTGATGACGTCGAAGATCACTTGGTCAGCTCTTTCACGACCTCATCCAGGCCCGCGCTGTGCGATGCCTTGATCAGCACGCGGTCGCCGCGACGGGCGCTGTTCTTGACCCAGGTCACGGCCGCCTCTTTATCGGGCACGAGGTGAGCGTCCGAAGCGCCGGCCAGGACCCGGCCCAGCTCGCTGTCGAGGACGGCGACAGCGTCGAAGACCTCAGCGGCTCGGCGGCCGACACGCCGATGCGACTCGACCGCCAGCGAACCGAGCTCGCCCATCGCTCCGAGCACCGCGAGGAGCCGGCCTTTGCGGGGCCGCTCAGCCAGCGTTTCGAACGCGGCCAGCATCGACTCGGGGCTGGCGTTGTAAGCGTCGTCGACGATCACGACGCCGTTCGAGGTCTCGTGCTCCTGCAGCCGGTGCGGCACGGCCACGCTGGCGAGCGCCTCGGCTCCCTCGTCGATGCTCAGGCCTGCAAACTCCGCGACGGCGAGCGCGGCCAGCGCGTTGCGCGCCTGATGACGCCCAGCTAGGGCCAGGTGGACTTCGACGTCGCGGACGGTGAACCGGCAGCCGCCGGCGGAGCCGGCCGCGTAATGCTCGCCGCGAAAGTCTCCCGCGCCCAATCCGAAGCTCGTCACGGGCGCGTCGGACATCGAGGAGAGGAGCGGAAAGAACGGATCGTCCGCGTTGAGGACCGCGAGCCCATTTCTCGGCAGCGCCGCCACCAGCTCGCCCTTGCCGCGCGCGAGCTGCTCCTGCGAGGCGAAGAATTCCATGTGCACCGTGCCGATGTTGGTGACGACGCCGACCGTCGGCTGTGCCAGCTTCGCGAGGCGGGCGATGTCACCCGCGTGCTGCATCCCCATCTCCAGGACGAGGGCCGTGTGCTCCGGTTCGAGCTTGAGCATCGTCATCGGCACGCCGGTCTCCGTGTTGAGGTTGCCGGTCGTGCGCACCACGGTGTACTTGCGCTCGAGGATGGCGGCCACCATCTCTTTGGTAGAGGTCTTGCCATTGCTGCCGGTGACGCCGATCACGAGAGGGTGGACGCGCTCGCGTACGTAGCTCGCCAGCGAGTAGAGGGCGTCCCAGGTGTTTCGAACGAGGATCTCGACGACGCCGTGAGCCAGCTCGGTGCGCCGCTCCACGACCAGCGCCGCCGCCCCGCGTCCAAGCGCGTCGGCGATGAACCGATGGCCGTCGGTCTTGCCGCCGCGCAGGGCGAAGAACACGCCGCCCTGCACGACCTCACGGGAGTCGGTGTGGTAGGTCGTGAACGTGTTCCCGACCTGGGTGCCACCGATCTCGCCACCGCCGGTCGCCTCGAGCAGCTCGAGGAGCGTCAGCTTCATACCTGTAAGTGTGAAACGGTGTGCCGGAACACCTGGTATTGAAGAAATGCCAGGGTGGAGCGGAAGCCCGAATTTACTTCGGGATCCCCCCGCCACCACGGGGCGGGGACCCCAGTAGGTAGTGCTTGGTTCGCCATGTTTTGCAACCGAGTTTTTCCACCTGCGAAATCGCAGATTTCGCAGGTCTCCTAGTCGGGAGTTATGCGCCAGTCGAGGACGAGCGCCTGAGCGATCTTCTGCCACACCGGAGCGGCGGTCAGGTAGCCGTCGTTCAGGGTCCAGTCCGAGGTGCTGCCGGGGTAGTGCGGCTTGCGCATCACGACCAGCATCGTGAACTTGGGGTGCTGGGCGGGCAGGAAGCCGACATACGACGCCCACACGTCCAGCGTGTACTGGCCATTGACCGGGATCTGCGACGTCCCGGTCTTGCCTGCTTGGTCACTCTCGAAGCCCTTGACTCGCGAGGTCCATCCAGAGCCGTGCTGGACGACGTTTTCCATCATCGCCGTCATCTCCTGCGCCGCCTGGGCCGTGATCACCTGCCGCTGAGGCTTCAGCAGGAGCGGGTTGATCGTCGTGCCGACACGCTCGACGACATGCGGCGGCGCGTAGCGGCCCTGGTTGGCGACGACGTTGACCGCGGCCAGCATCTGGACCATGTTCACGCCGATGCCCTGGCCGAACGCCGTGGTGGCGTACTGGCTGTCGCTCATCTGATCCTGCGCGGGCAGGGGCACATAGTTCTCACCGGCGACATCGATGCCGCTGGGTTGTGTGAGGCCGAATCCCTTCAGGTAGATGTAGCACGCGGCGTGACCTTCAGCCAGCATCGCCTTCATCGCCCCGACGTTGAGTGAATGCGCGAGCACGTACGTGTAGTCGATGTTCCCGTGGTTGCGGTGGTCCCAGTCGGCGATCCGGTAGCCGCCGACATTGAGATAACCCGGGTCGTTGATTACCGTGCCGGGTGTGATGGCGCCCTGGTTGATGGCGCCGGAAAGAGTGACCACCTTCATCACCGAGCCCGGCTCGTAGAGGTAGCTCGAGATGTTGTCCTTGAAGAGCGCCGTATCGGTGTGGGTGAAGTTGTTGGCGTCGTAGCTTGGGTAATCGGCCCAGGCGACGATGCCGCCGGTTGTGGGGTCCATGATCAGGACGCTTCCGCTCTCCGCATTCGCTTTATGCACCCCGTCCGCGAGCGCCTGCTCGGCCGCGTACTGGACGTTGGCATCCAGGGAGAGAACGAGGTCTGACCCGTTCACCGGGTCCTGGTGCGTGTGCGTGCCCAGAACGATCTCGCGGTTGGCGAGGTCCCGATAGCTCGATATGTAGCCGGGCACGCCGGCGAGGTCCTTCTGGTAGTACTCCTCGAGGCCGTACTGCCCGGAGCCGTCGTACTTCACGAAGCCCAACAGGTTCGCGGCGAGGGTCGAGCCTTGGGCGATCCCAGGCAAGTAGGAGCGCTGCGACTCTTCCTCGAGGCCGACGCCGGGCAGCTTCAACGCCCGCAGCTGGTCGGCCTTGGCCTTGGGGAACCGCCGCAACACGTAGGCGAACTTCGATCCGGACTCGAGGGTCTGCATGACGCCTGCCTTGTCCACGCCGAGCACGGTGGACAGGCCGTCGGCGACACGGTCGCGAACGCCCTGGGCCACCTGGTCGGGGGAGACGAACGCGGAGTAGACGGTCGTGTTGACGACGAGCTGGGTCAGGTTGCGGTCGAAGATGACCCCGCGCACAGCGGGCAGCTCAACGACCTCGTGGTACTGGGCCTGGGCCTGAGCCGAGAGCTGGACGTGTCTCAGGACCTGCCAGTAGGCGAGCCGCGCCCAAACAGCGCCCGCGAGAAGAGCAGCGAGCAGGAGCAGCGCGAGGATCCGCAGCCGCGCCCCCATGACACGCTCAACTCGCGGGGCCCTTCTGGCGAGAGCCCCTGCCATCTAGTGGCCGGCCGCCATGACGTCGCGCGTGCCGCCGACCTTGTTGAAGATCGCGCCCAGGTAGCGCTCCCACAGCGGCGTGACGTCGTTGCGCGATGCGCCCGCGGGCGCCTGCAGGTCGATGGCCACCGGCTGTGCGGGGACGTACGCAGTTGGCGCCGCGCGCTGCATCCCGCTCTGAGCCGCTTGCTGCTGGACCTGGGCGGGCGCGTGGAGGGTCACCTCTTGATAGCGCAGCTGGTCCTGCTCGGCGACGAGCTGACGCTGCTGGTCCTGGAGGCGCGCGATGTCATAAGACGATTGGGTGATCTGCGCCGCGAGCGCCAGATAAAAGAGGACGGCGATCAGCGCCGCGCCGAAGCCGAGGTAGGCGTGCGCATATGCGTTCAGGTGCAGGCGCTCGTTGGCCACCGAGCCCGCAACCTGCACGAAGCCGCGCGTGCGCCGTCGCCGGCGTGCCGGGACGTGCTGCGTCGCGCCGATCGTGCCGAGGCGGCGCCGGGTGAGTATTCGGGTCGATGTCAAGACGTGTGCCTCATTTGTTGGTGGAATGGCGCCTGGCGGCCGGCGGGGTGACCGGACGCCAGGACTTGGGGGTGGGAGGGATGGAGTCAGATCTTTTCCGCCACCCGCAACCGCGCCGAGCGGGCGCGGGGGTTGGCCGTCACCTCCGCCTCGGATGGGCGGACAGGACGGCGGGTGACGATGCGGAGGGTTGCCCGGTGGCCGCAGGTGCAGACTGGCTGCTGGGGTGGGCAGATGCAGTCTTTCGACTCGACGACGAAGAATGACTTCACCAAGCGGTCTTCCAATGAATGGAAGCTGATCGTCGCCATACGACCACCGGGTTTGAGAATCCCAAGAGCTGCTTTGAGTCCTGCCTCGATCTCGCCCAACTCGTCGTTGACGGCGATGCGGATGCCCTGAAAGGTTCGGGTCGCGACGTTGATGTCGCGTGGCCAGGCCCGGCGGGGGATGGCCGCCTCGACCGCGGAAGCCAGATCGCGAGTGGTGCGGAGCGGGCGTCGCGCCACGATGAACTGTGCGATCCGGCGCGCCCATCGCTCTTCGCCGTAGTCGCGCAGGATGCGTTCGATCTCTTTGACGTCGATCGTGTTGACGATGCGTGCCGCGTCGAGCGTCGAGTCGGTGTCCATCCGCATGTCCAGCGGTCCATCCGCGCGAAAGCTGAATCCGCGCTCCGGCGAGTCGAGCTGGACGCTGGAAAGACCGAAGTCGAACAGGATGAGGTCGGCGGGCACGAAGCCCTCCGTTCGGGCGAGCCTGTCGAGGTCGCTGAAGCGACCGTGGACGACGACCACCGCCTGCCCGTAATGGGCCAGCGCCGATCGCGCGGCTTCGACGGCGGCGGAATCGCGGTCGATCCCGAGCAGCCTGCCGCCTGGCTCGATCCTGTCGAGGATCTGGCGGGCGTGGCCCGCCTGCCCCAGGGTGCAGTCGATCGCGACGGCGCCCGTTTGGGGCTTCAGCAGCTCTATTACCTCTTGTGAAAGTGCAGGTTGGTGCCCGATCAGCGTCCTGAGATCACCCTGTCAGCGAATTCTGTAAAGCGTCCTTGCGCGTCGGCGTTGTAGGTGTCCCATCGGCCCTCGGGCCAAATTTCCACTCGTGAGCCCATGCCGATCACTACCGCCGTCGATGGACTTTCGATTCCCGTCAGCCGGCGCTGCTCCATTCCCAGCGTGATCCGGCCCTGGCCGTCCGGCTCGAACGCCTCCGACATCGAATAGAGCGTCCGCGCCAGCGCTCGCTGGTCGGGACCCGGCAGCGGGCTGCGCAGCTCCTGCGCCAGCGCGTCCCACAGGTCCGGCGGATAGATCGCCAGAGCGCTGTCCTGGCTTACCGACACGTAGCTCCCCTCCGGGAGCTGCTTGCGAAATGCGGCCGGGATGGCGAGCCTTCCTTTGTCGTCCACGCGGACCCGATGTGCCCCGGTGAACACTCATTGGGCCTCCCAGAACTTGAGGAGGGAGCGCTGCCGGCGCGCGCATAGACCGCAGCCGCAGCCGTAGAGCTCCATCGGCAGCGGGTTGCCATGCTTGTCGAAACGATGATTCCGGGGCGCGGCCCCGCGCATCCAGAGCTCCCTAGCGAAGCTCGACGGACTGAGGAACGTGTCCATCCGGTTCACCGGGAGCCGGCGGCTCATCTCGGCCACTCAGCGAGGCCTCCAGGTCGTCCGGCTCGGCGGCCCCATCGCGGCTGCGGGGAGAAGTGGCGTAGAGGAGGTGTATGGCGTGCCGTACTTGGACGTAGGGTGCGACGTATGTTTCCATGTTGCTTGGTTCACCACTTCTCCCCACTGATCACCGCGATTCGCCGCAAACCTTAACTACGACGCTTAGCCCTGTCAATACCTTTACCACAAGATGTAGAGCAGCTCTCAGCCCCTAAAACGCCCCAAGCACAACATCTTGTGCTTGAGGAATTCGAAGCTACGACAGGCGGTTGTCGAATGTGATAGCGACGAACATTAGTTTGGGGGCGGGTTAAAAGTGCCGAGTTCTTGTTAACCGCTGCGCTTCAGGAGGCCGAGACGCTTGGCGCGGTTCTCCGCCCAGGCGAAAACGACGATGCTGGCCGGGATCAAGACCGCGCCCATCCCCAAAAGGATCGCGATCGTGCCCAGCTCCGCGGTGACGCCCGCGCCATCCAGGAGGCTGTGCCGCATGCCGGCGAGTGAGTACGTGAGCGGAGAGGCGGCGCCGGCGATCTGCATCGGAGCCGGCAGCACCGACAGCGGGTAGTAAACGCCCGAGACGAGGAGCAGGAAGCCCTGGAGCGCGATCGACATCTGCTCGCCCTTCTGCGGCGAAAGCAGCGGCAGGACCGCGGTCAGGATGCTCAGGCCGATGAGCGGTGCGGTCGACGCGGCCAGCACGGCCAGGGCGCCTGGAATGTCGGCGTGGGAGAAATCGAGCCTGAACATCGCGGTCGCGATGAGCAGGACGACGAAGGTTCGCGCCAGTCCGTAGCCGATCGCGAACAGGCAGATTCCGAGCAGGTGCGTAACCCGGCGCACAGGCGCCATGAACGTGTACTCGATGGTGCCCTCCCATCGCTCCCACGAGATCGCGAAGGCGGCCTCCATGAAGACCAGGGACAGGTAGCCCCACAAGAGGGCCCCCACGAGAAGGTAGAGCTGCGCTCGATGCAGGTCGAACGAGGCGCCGCCGACGCCGAGCGTGCCCAGACCCGAGGCCAGGAAGCCGATCGAAAGCACGCTGACCAGGCTGTAGAAAAGCCACACCACCTCCCAAACCCAGTAGCGCTTGATGACGTGCATTTGCCGCTCGGCGAAACCGAACAGGGCATTCAGCTCCGCGTGCCGTGCTTCTATCACGACACCTCCACGTCCCCATCGAGCTCGAGGCTCTTGCCCGACAGCCGCATGAACACGTCTTCGAGAGTTGCCGTGGACCCGTCGACTGAGTAGCGGCGGCAGAGATCTTCAGGAGTGCCGTCGGCGAGCACGCGCCCGGCGTCCATCATCAGAACTCGGTCGCAGAGCTGCGCGGCCTCATCCATGTCGTGCGTGCAGAGAAGGACGGTCACCTCGCGCTCGCCTCTCAGCATCTGGAGCAGCGACTGCACCTCTTTCTTCGAGCGCGGGTCGAGACCGGTCGTCGGTTCGTCCATCAGCAGCAGCGATGGCGCGGTCAGGAAGCTCCGTGCGATGGCCACCTTTTGCTGCTGGCCGCGAGAGAGCTGCTTCATCGGCTGGTCGAGCGTGTCCAGCGGAAGACCGAGTCGGTCCAGGATCTCGACGACACTTGCGCGCGTGCCGCCGGAGCCGCGACCGTAGAGGCGGGCGGCGTAGAGCATGTTCTCCCACGGGCTCAGCTCCTTGAAGAAGGCAGCTTCAACCGATACACGGTTGACGTGCTTGCGCACCGACATCGGCTCGACGACGACGTCCCAGCCGAAAACGGTGGCCCGGCCTGCATCCGGGGTCAGGAGCGTGCCGAGGATCCGGATCAGCGTCGACTTGCCGCTGCCGTTGGGACCGAGGATCCCCGTGATGCCGCCCGCTTCGATGACGAGGTCGAGCTCGTGGAGGGCGACCCTGTCCTTCCAGGCCCGCCGCCACCAGGGCGCGCCGGATTCGCGCTCGCGGCGCCGGAAGGCTTTCTTGACGCCAGAGATCTCGATGGCAACGCTCATGAGCTGCTCCTATGAATCCGGATGAAAAAGAAAAGGACCGCCGCGGTGCCCAACTACCGCACGGTCCTTGTCGGTGACTAGAGAGCTGCTACCGAGGCAGGGTCAATGTGCGGTGGAAAGGCAGACTTCGCCCTCGCCGGCGAGAAGTCTTTTCATTCCGCACATCAAGAATTGCTCCTGAAATGGACACACCCGGATGGGTGTGAAATCAGCCGTAGCGTAGCCGCCCCGGGCGGCCAAGTCAAGAAGCCTGGAGCTGGTCGACCACGAAGGCGGAGACGAAGGCCTCTTCTCGCCACGATTGGTAGCGTCCGGACGGGCCTGAGTGGCCAGAGCCGAGGTCGGTCTTGAGGATGATCGGTCGTGCCGACAGTGTCATGGAGCGCAGCTTCGCCACCCACTTGGCCGGTTCCCAGAACGGCACGCGCGGATCGTTGAGGCCGGCGGTCACGAGCATCGCCGGGTACGCGGCGCGACGCACGTTGTCGTAGGGCGAGTAGCTCTTCATGTATTCGTAGAACTCGGGGTCGTTGGGGTCGCCCCACTCCTCGTATTCGTTGACCGTAAGCGGAATCGATTCGTCGAGCATGGTCGTGAGGGCGTCCACAAAAGGAACCTGGGCGACCGCGCATGCAAACAGGTCCGGACGGGCGTTGACGACCGCGCCGATGAGCAGACCGCCCGCGCTGCGGCCGCGGATGGCGAGCCGGCGCGGATTCGTATAGCCCTGATCGATGAGCTCGACCGCGCACGCGATGAAGTCGTCGAACGTGTTGGTCTTGCTCAGGAACTTGCCGTCCTCGTACCACTGCCGGCCCATCTCTCCCCCACCTCTGACGTGGGCGATCGCGAAAACGAAGCCGCGGTCGAGCAGGCTGAGGCGCGCGGCGTCGAACATGGGGTCGCTGGGAACCTCATACGCGCCATACCCATAGAGCACCGCCGGGTTCGCGCCGTCTGCCTTGAGGCCGCGCCGGTGCACGATCGACATCGGGACGCGTGTGCCATCCGCCGATGTGGCCCACAGACGATCGGTGACGTAATCCGCGCGGTCGTAGCCGCCCGGAACCGGCTGCTCCTTGACTATCGTTCGCTCGCGCGAGTTCATGTCGAAGTCAACCGTCGACCACGGCGCGTTCAGCGACGTGTAGAAGAAGCGCATCACCGAGCTGTCGTAGACGGGGTTCGACCCCGCGAACGCGGTGTAAGCGCGATCCGGCTGATCGACCACGTACAGCTCGCCGGTCCTGCTGTTGAGGACCTCGAGGCGCTGCAGTCCGTCCGACCGCTGGCCGAGGACCACGTGGCCGATGTGCACATCCATCGCATTCAGTCGCACGCCATCGCGTGCGGGAACGACGTCCTTCCAGGCTTCACGCCCAGGTCTTTCGACCGGCGCGGCCACGAGCCTGAAGCTGCGCGCGCCATCGTTGGTGAGGATCAGGAATTGGTCCTCCTGATGGTCGACTGAATATTCGATCCCGTGGCGCCGCGCCTCGATCAGCACCGGCGAGCTTTCGGGTTCGTCGCTGGGCATGTATCGGCTTTCGCTCGTCACCTGGCTCGAGCTCGTGAAGATGATGTAGCGCTCGCTCTTGGTCAGCTCGACGCTGAGCTCGAAACGCTCGTCGTCTTCCTGGAGGACGAGGACGTCCTCGTCGGCGGGTGCGCCGAGGGTGTGGCGCCACACCTGGTACGGGCGCATCGCCTTGTCGGGCCGTACATATAAGAACGTGCGGCTGTCCGCCGACCACGCTGATCCGTAATAAACGTCGTTCAGCACATCAGGCAGGTCGTGTCCGCTCGCGAGGTCTCGGAAACGAACCTCGTGGAGCTCGTCGCCCTTGAGGTCGACGGCGTAGGCGAGGACGTTCTCATCTGGGCTGCGCTCGACGAAGCCGAGCTCGAAGTAGTCGTGCCCGACGGCGAGCTCGTTGCCGTCGAGCTCGATCTCCTCTGGGGCGTCCATCGAGCCTTTGCGCCGGCAGTAGATCTCGTAGTCGAGCCCCTCGACCGTGCGAACGTAGTGCCAGTAGCCTTTGAAAAACGCAGGGGCTGAGGAGTCCGTCTGCTGGACGCGGCCGACGATCTCCTGGTACAGCCGTTCCTGGAGGTCGGCCGCCGGCGCCATGACGGCGTCGGCGTACTCATTTTCAGCTCGTAAGTAGGCAAGGACTTCCGGGTTGGCCTTCTGGCGTAGCCAGAAATACGGGTCGATCCGGCTGTCTCCGTGCTTGGTGAGCACGGTCGGGCGCTGAGCTGGAATGGGCGGCCTCGGGTGCTGGACGGGGGCTTCCATGGGCTATCCATCCTGCCAGGTTGACGAGCCTTCCAAACCCGGCTTGGGATTCCAACTTGCCCGGCCTTTACATCTCTATACACAACCGGGTAAGGCCTGGGAGGTGAGTGTTTTTATAGCCAAGGAGGTATTGATACATATGGTCATCAACCTCGATTTCGACACGATCCTCGTGTGGATTCTCATCGGCTTGGTGGCCGGCTTTCTTGCCAGCCATATCGCCCTTGGCCACGGGCTTGGGATCGTGGGAGACGTGATCGCGGGCATCGTCGGCGCCTTGCTGGGCGGGTTCCTGGCCGGGGTGTTCCACTGGAGCATCACGATCGTGGGGCACCCGGTCCTGAGCGAGATGGTGATCGCGTTCATCGGTGCCGTGATCGTTCTGCTCGTCCTGCGCCTCTTCAATGCGGGAAGCGTGGGCCGGCGCACCTGGGGCTGAGCGGGAGCTCCAGTCTTCGTGGCGTGACGTGGCGCCTGCCTCTCCAGGCGCCCGTCGTCTAAGCGCCTAGAAAAGAAGTGACCCCAGCGAACCCTTCTGGCTTGCGCCTTTCAAATTCACCGGGGCCATGAAGGATCATCGCACCGTGGGCCGGGCTGTCAATGCGTAAATCGTGGCCAGGCCACGATTTGTAGCCGGCTTACTTGACGATTCCACCCAGCTTGAAAGCCTGTCGGACAAGCCGCTTGACCGCCGGGCTCTCGGCCTCGGCGGGCTCGCGCAAAGTGATGAATCGGGAATCCCTGCCGCTGCCCCTGAGCAGGTCGCTCGCATCATCGAGCTCGCGGCCGCGGTAGAAGAAGATGGTCGAATGCGTAGGGAAGGTGCCGATGCCGAGCACATTGGCGCCATCCACTGCATAGCGAACGAGCTTCCACATGTACGTACGGGAACGCGGCGGTCCGCCGCGATAACTGATCTCGTCCGCCTTCGGGGCGATGGCTCTCACGGTTCGGCGTGCCGCCTCCACCGTGGGACGCACCGCCGGCGGGACCTGGCTGAAGATGTCCACCCCTCAAGAATATGCCCGGTGGTTCCGCGTAGATTTTCAAACCAGTGAAAGCAACTGCCTGGAACCAGAAG
>Ga0207646_10002162_pt1 | contig 23483 bp, 17 predicted proteins | sample KBSK5502metaG_FD_184343 | JGI IMG/M metagenome (GOLD analysis project Ga0207646, IMG submission 184343) | Corn, switchgrass and miscanthus rhizosphere microbial communities from Kellogg Biological Station, Michigan, USA - KBS K5-50-2 metaG... | ecosystem: Host-associated > Plants > Roots >... | reverse complement strand
TGGCGGGAGGGGTGAGTTTTGTGGCCGTGGGTCCGGGCGAGCTGAGCACCTGTGGCCTGACGACCAGCGGGACCGTCGACTGCTGGGGCGCCAGCTTCTTCCACGAGTTCGTCTTCGATTCGTCGCTCCGCCGACCCGTGACAAAGAACCGCGCCGTACCCACCCCCATCCCTGGCGGAATGATGTTCGTCGCGCTGCGTGTCGGGTCATACGACGCATGCGCGCTCACGGCAGCCGGCGCGGCCTATTGTTGGGGGTCGAACCGGAGCGGGGGGCTGGGCACTGGCGACACCCTCGACCCGACGGCTCCCACCCCCGTGATCGGCGGTTTCGTGTTCCACGTGGTCAGCGTGGGAAGCAGTCACACCTGCGGGCTCATGACGGCGGGCGCCGCTTATTGCTGGGGATCCGACTTCGACGGCGAGATCGGGCGCGCCGCATCAGAGAAGTGCGGCGTGGGTCTTCGGTCGCCGTGCGCGACCACGCCCCAGGCGGTGCCGGGTGGGATGGTCTTCACGGACATCAGCGCGGGTTCCTCGACGACGACTTGTGCCATCGCGGCGGACGGCACGGCGTATTGCTGGGGCAGCAACGAGTTCGAGGCGCTCGGGGTCGGTGCCTCGAAGGTTCAGTCCAGCGCGAGGCCGCTTCCGGTGGCGGGTGGTCTTCGCTTCACGACCATAGGCGTCGGCGATTACTACGTGTGCGGCCTCGTGGGCGACGGCAAGGCGTACTGCTGGGGGTGGAACCGCACGGGTCAGCTAGGCGTCGCATCTCCCAAGAGGAGCCCGGTGCCCGTAGCGGTGTCGGGTGGCCTCACCTGGCGATCCCTGGTTGTGGGGACGTTTCATACGTGTGGTGTCGCCACGGACGGCGCCACGTATTGCTGGGGTGAAGGCGCGCTGGGCAATGGTGGTCCTCCCGACATGGGGAACACGAGCTCGACGCCGGTGAAGGTGATCGATCACCCGTGAGTTGCGTTCGCGAGCATCACTCCTCCGGCGGAAACAGGTTGCCCGCGGCCTCGGGCGTAATGGCGTGGCCCGCGAGGGTGATCGCGCGCGCCAGGGCGGGATCGCGGCGGTGGGCGAGATCGGCGCCGCTCGGCAGCACCACTTCATCCGGGATGACGCCACGGCCCTCGAGGCGGGTCCCGTCGGAGAACACCAGGTCGGCCGACGTCATCGCCGTGTAGTACTGCACGACGACTTCGACCCCCACTCGGTGCCGGTATCCCCTCGATTCCATCACGGCGCCGGCGGTGCGGTCACCCACGACGGATCCGCGGTTCCGCATCTGGAGCAGGTAGGCGAGAAGCTCGGCAGCCGACGCTGACTGGGCGTCGACGACGGCCACCACGGTGCCGTTGAACCGGGGGCCGGGTCGGGTACGGAGCGGCTCGGTCTTGTCGCGCGTGCGCCGCACGCCGAAGGTGTCGGCACCGACCAGGTTACCGGCGAGGCGGAGCAGGGTGGACTCGAAGCCGCCGCGGTTGCCGCGCAGGTCGAGCACGAGCGCCTTGAACCCTTGCGCGCGCTTGACCCAGCGGTCGATTTCGCGATCACTCGTCAGGAAGCTGGGCAGCTTCCACACCAGGACATCTGAGCCGAGCTCCCAGAGGACGCTGCGATTGGCCTGCGCCCAGTTCTGCTGCTCGCGAATGAGCTGCCAGATGTCGTCGCCGTGGGTCAAGTCCATGATGGGGGGGTGGGGTGTGATCTTCGATTGCACGACGACAGACCGCACCGTGTCGCCCGGGCTCTGGAGGGTCAGCCGCACGGTGGCGCGGGGTGCGAGGGCGTAGTAGAGGTATTCGAGGTCAGAGCGGTCGGCGCGGTTGACGGCGAACTGGTCGACGCCGAGCACCAGGTCGCCGGGCTTGACGCGTTGCGCGGCGGCGTCGCTCTCGGGGCGCACTTTGAGGATGTAGCAGGAGTCGCCCACGGTGCCCAGGTTCCAGCCGTACTGCACGACGGCGTTGCGGTGCGGCGGGAAGAAGTGGGTATGCGAGTCGCGCAGCGCGCTGAGGGTGACGGCGATGCTCAGGAAGGCTTCGTCGTTGGAGTGTGCCGCGGCGATCCTGGCGTCCGTCGAATCGAACAGGGTCTTCAGGTCGAGGCCGTGGAAGGTGGTGTCGTAGTAGTGGTCTCGCAGGTCGTGCTCGACGACGCGGAGCATGAGGTGCGCACGCTCGCGATCGAAGCCGGTCATCTCCTGGCCGGCGCCGGGTGTGGCGAGGCAGCCGAGGCAGAGGAGGCTCAGCGAGAGGGCACGGTGCACAGCCGGGCTCCGGGCTGACAGCGTCGCGTCGAACTTGGCATGCGAGGCGGGCCTCTCGCAACTCGGTGGGCGCAGTGGGACAGCGGCGCGACCAGCTACCAAAGGTCCGGGGACCGGGTTATTTTAGCACTTTCGCCACCTGGAACCGACTTTTTTCGTACAACGTGGCGTCGTAGAACGTATAACGGCATTACTGCCCCTTGGTGTAACTGGCAACACGCCTGACTCTGGATCAGGAGAGTCCTGGTTCGAGCCCAGGAGGGGCAACTTGAAGCGCGATGCGACGATGAGTCGCGTCGCGCTTCTCGTTTTTCCCTCCGATTGTCATCGTTTCTGTCATCGTTTCTCCCGACACCTTTTCGACATCATGAGGCGTGATGCGGGTTTTCGCCGCGTCACGTACAAGCGTTTCGTGCAGCACTCTCGACCGGTATCTCTACCGGCGCTCAACCAGCACCTCGACCAGCGATTGGACCAGCCATTTGACCAGGACTCGACCAGGAATGCTGGTCTCGTGTGCGTAGCCCGGAACTGAATTGGCGCACTGACTAGCAGCCTGAGCGGCAGGCTGAGCGGCAGTCTGTGCGGCGGTAGGTGTGCCGGCAGGTGTGCCGGTGTGTGCGGCGGTCGTAACGGTGTAACAGCCCTTGGCACCCTGCAGGTATCGTGGCAAACGCCGCCACAAGCGCCGCCCCAAGTGCCGCCACAAGTGCCGTCACAAACAACGATCAGGAGAGTCCTGACTGGCGCCACCAACCCAACTCGAGGCGCGGCAGGATGTTCGGTCCCACCGCGCCCCATCGGCTCAGCCGTTTTGCGATCGTTTCTCAAGCGGTTTCGGATGGTCCATCACCTGCCGGAGCGTGGCCTCGTCAGGTTGCTGGTACATCAGCGCAGTCGGGATGTCCTCCCAACCGCCCGCCGCGGCTACGTCCTTCACCGGATACTCCTTGCGCTCCGTCGCCCATTTCCGCCGGAACGGATGCCACAGTCCACCCTTCGGCCGCTCGAGCCCGGCGTACCGATAGGCCCGCTTCAACCAGTCACTCGCGAGGTGCCGGGTGACCGGCTTCGTCGGGTCGTTCTGCATCGGGAAGACCAAGGCGCTCCCGATCGCCGGGTGTTCGGCCCGGAACTTGAGCAGCGCTTGTTCGGCCTCCCTTGGCATCGGCACCAGCCACGGCCGCCGCTTCTTGTCGAGCTCGGCGCGCCACGTGATGATCCGCTTCTCGAAATTGAAGTCGTCCCACCTGAGCCCCAGCACGCTCGACAGCCGCCGGCCTGTCGAATCCATCAGCGTCATCAACAACGGCAGCAGCGAGCTCACCCGGTCCGCAACGGCCATGAGCTTCTCGACCGTCTCGGCCTCGATGAGCGGCCGCATCGGATTGCGCGTCTTGGGGACCGCGAACCCGGTCAACGGATTCCGATCGAGCAGCGGCCGGCCATTGTTGTAGACCCCCGTCGCCCACTTCATCATGGACTTTAGGAGCTTGATGTCCTGATGGACCGCGGTCGCACCGACGGGCCTGCCGTTGATCTGGCCGCTGCGTCGCGCCGTCGCGTATCCCGTCATCCGTTCTGGCGTCAGCTCGATGACCGGAGTATCGGCACCGAACCAGCCGATCAGGTATTTGGCGTACCGCTCGCACCCCTTCCTGTAGTGTTCTGTTTTCAAAGAGCCGTCGCGCGCGTGTGTATTCTCCGCGAGGTAGCGCGCGACGAGGATGCCCAACGTGAGCGACCGCGAATCGATCCACTCCCCGGCGTCCCGGAGCCGCACCATCTCGGCCGCTTCGCGCGTCGCGCGCTCACGGTCCGTGTGCCCCAGGCTGACCTGCCGGTACTGTTTCTTTTCCGGATCCCAGACGGCCATCTGCAGATTGCCGCTGGCTGCGCGCTGATAGATCCGGATGCGGTTGCCGCGTCGGGTACCTACGGTTCTCGACCAGCGTTTACGGGTGGCCATAAGGCCCTCCTTAGCCTCGTTTCAAGAGGCGGCTGGCGAGTTCGCGTACGTCCGCATCGGGAGTATGCGGCTTGCCGGGTTTCATCGGAAGGTGGCCGCGCCGGATGCGGATCATCCCCTTGGAGCCGGGGGGTCGCAGGTCCGGGATCTGGCCGTCTCGCACCATGCGAGCGAGGGAGTCCGGGTGGTAGCCGGAGATCAAGGCGGCTTGGGGCAGGGTCAACAGCTGGTCGCTCTCGTCCCGCAACGCCTGCTCCACCCTACCGGCTGCCCACTCGAGCGAGCGGGCCCGGGGCTCATCGCCGAAGGCCTCGCGGAATTCCTTGGCCTTGGCGAGGATCTCAGCGATGCACCGCTGAATCGCCCCTGTCTTCACACCCCAAAACCCCTAGAAGCACGAAACCGCGCGGGGTCGCGCGGTTGAAATTACGGGCTCTTTTTGCCCGTGCCAATCTTCAGGTGCCGAACTCTAGCGGGACAGCCACCCGGGGGTCAAGGCATGATACAGATGCTCGTTTTGGTCTCCCCGGGCGCCCAGATGCCGCAAGAGAGCCCCTCGCTGCCGCAAAAACGCCCTATGCGCCGACAGGGTTGAGGGGCATAGTGGTGAGGCCCTAGTGAACCTTGACCATAACCACGATGCGTGATAGGGGTGTGCACCCAAGGCCGGCTCTATCGGGGACCGGGCGCGTCGCTCCGCTATCGACCGACGTGCAACGATTCTTAAACCGCCGCCACAAGCCAAGGCAATGGCGCTGACCGACATCTGGAAAAAATCGCCGGACCAATTGGCCGGTAAGAGGCTCGCCCAGATTATCGGCTTTGCGGGCTCTGGGAAGCTCAAAGATGACAGCGACGCGTCCCGTGAATTCAGGGCGTATCTGTCTCAGGTACCCTCTGCACTACTAGTCAGCTACGCGGACCAGTGCTTGACGAACAGGTTCGACGACAGCGGTTTGGCGTTGCAAGATGTGGTAAATCAGCTGGGTAGGCGATTGGGGTTTTCTGTAACGGAGGGCCGGTATCGGGGCGCACGTGGTGAAATCGGCTTCGACGGGATTTGGCGCTCACCGCAGGGTCTCGACCTGATAGTGGAGGTCAAGACTACTGACGCATACCGCGTGGACTTGAACGTGATCGCTGGCTACCGGCGATCTCTCCTTACGTCAGGCCAGCTCTCTTCTGAAGAACCGTCGTCGATATTGATCGTCGTGGGGCGTCAGGATACAGGCGACCTCGAGGCGCAGATCCGCGGTTCGAAGCATGCGTGGGACATTCGGCTGATCAGCCTTGACGCGTTGTGCAGGTTGGTAAGGCTCAAGGAGGATGTGGAGGACCCAGGTACATTGGGGAAGATCTATGACGTCCTGATTCCGCGCGAGTTCACAAGGGTGGACGGTATCATCGACCTGGTCTTCACCGCCGCAGAAGAGGTGCGCGAAGAAACCGAACTGGAGTCCGAAGGAGAGGAGCGGAAACCAAAGTTCGTCCCAGTCAGTTTTCACGAAGCCTGCGTTAGCCGCATTCAGCGGCAACTGAAACTTCAGTTGATCAAGCGCTCACGCGCTACCTACGCAACAGTCGACGATTCTGTCGTTTTGATTTGTGCGGTCTCCCGTGAACACCCGTCGTCTAGCGGGTCGTTTTACTGGTTTGCTTTTCACCCGCACCAAAGGGATGTCCTCAGCAAGGCTGTGAAGGGTTATGTCGCGTTCGGCTGCGGCTCGGAGGCCACCATTGTTCTGATCCCGTTCGACACGTTTAAAGCGTGGCTGGAGGGTATGAACATTACCAAGAAGACCGATCGGTTCTATTGGCACGTTCACATTTTCCGACAGGGTAACGACCTCGTCCTCCACAGAAAAAAGGGGTCGCCCCGTATTGACCTGACACAATTCCGACTTGGCACGGAGGTGACGGCTTGACTGTTCAGGTCGACGTCGGGTTGGATCTGGTGGAGTGTGTTGTCTCTGGCGCCGACGCGACCGGTCCGGATCGGACCTCGTGTCAGCCAGGAGAACGTGCTAACATTATCTGTCGCAGCCGGTTGGCGGCTTCTCTCTGTTCATCTCAAGCTTGAGCGCGCGCGTGGCTCGAAGAAAAAGGAAACGACACGGGAAGCCAATAGCTGTCGACCTTTTCGCGGGATGCGGGGCGTTGTCTTCAGGTCTCGCGCGCGCGGGCTTTCGCGTCGCAGCAGCAGTCGAAATCGATCCGAAGCGCTCCCGGACGTTCTCCCTGAATCATACCGAAACAAAGCTCTTTGTTTGCGACATTCGAGACGTCGAGGGTAGATACATCCTCGGCGCGACCGGAACCGATCGTGAGGAGATCGATCTCGTGGCTGGTTGCCCTCCTTGTCAGGGGTTCTCCAGGATTCGGCGGCGGAACGGAAGGAAAGCGGTTGACGACGACCGTAACGATTTGGTCTTCGAGTTCGGGCGGCTTGTAAGGGAGATGAGGCCGCGAGCGGTTATGATGGAGAACGTGCCAGGGCTCGAGAAGGATCGCCGCTTTAAGGCGCTGCTGCGCAGTCTTAGAGGCGCGGGCTATAGGATCGCCTGGGATATCTTGAGTCTTGAGCAATTTGGCGTGCCGCAGCGGAGGCGCCGGCTGGTTATGATCGGATGGCGAGGGGGGAGCCGTCCGGATCTCGATCAGATTCCGACCTCCAGGCTCAGGACCGTCCGCGACGCGATTCAGGAACTGCCTGTCATTCCCAAAGCGGCCAGGGCACTACACGGATACAAGACATTTCGCAAGGCGATCATACGCGATCGCATTAAGCGTGTGCCGCACAATGGAGGAAGTCGCCGACACCTTCCCGAGTCCCTAAGACTCGAGTGTCATAAGAGGGAAACAAAGAACAAGGGTGAGGCGGAAGGCTTTAAGGATGTATATGGTCGCATGGCGTGGGACTCTGTTGCACCAACGATAACGGGCGGATGCATCAATCCAAGTAAGGGGAGGTTCCTGCATCCGGAACGAGATAGAGCGATCTCACTCCTTGAGGCGGCGCGCCTCCAAGGCTTCCCGATTTGGTACAAGTTCGACATCTCGGACGGCCGATACCCGATTGCCGAAATGATCGGCGAGGCGCTGCCGCCCCGATTTGCGGCCACGGCAGCCAGGTTCGTCGCCAGGTCTCTTGGCACCCTCGAGTCGTGTAAGTGACGGACGTCTTTTCGCGTCGCAAGCGCTCCAGCATCATGCGAACGGTGAGATCAAGAGGCACCGGTCCCGAGAAGAAGCTGGGCATGATCTTGAGAGACTTGGACATCAGCTTTCGGACGCAAGCTCGCGATCTGCCCGGCTCTCCTGATGCAGTGGTAGACCGTTCGAGCCTCGCCATCTTCGTACACGGCTGCTTTTGGCACGGGCACAGCGGCTGTCCCCGGGCCGCGTTGCCGAAATCTCACAGAGACTTCTGGTCGTCCAAGATGGCCGCAAACAGGCGGCGCGACGCGGGCGCAGTGCGGAGGCTAAGGCGGGTCGGCTTCCACGTCCTGACCATCTGGGGTTGTCAGCTCAAGGACGCTGCCCGCATTAGGAACCGCATCTCGGCGGCGATAAGGAAGGCCAGCCGGACATCAATGCATTACTCGGCGTCGGCCCGATTGCAGCGCTAGAGTTGCCACCACACACGCTAGGCTAGGGTCGATGGACGAGAGCGCGCGGGCTTTCGGGTGGCGCAAGTGGCCCTTTCGCATTGTCGCCGACGAAGAGTTTGCCAGAGTCTGGGCCGACCGATCCGAGCTGCGGCAAGAGCTGGATCGCCGCCTTCGCCGGCTGAGATCCGTCCCACATTCCACGGTGCAAATGGTCTGGGCGGATTTTGGCGCCGGCAAGTCGCACACGCTGCGGCACTTGGAGGCTAGATGCCTCGTCGACTCGGAGAAGGATCTCATCCCTCTGTACACCGAGATCCCGGTCGGCACCGAAGGCCTCCTGGACCTCTATCGACGCGTTATTGGAGCCTTGCCGGCCCAGCTGGTCCGGGATTTCTCGGACGCGATAAGGAGTGAAGGGGGTCGCGCGGCTCCAAACACCGGTGCGCGCGACCTTCGGCAAGCGCTGAAGCTCGTGGGCTCGGAGGACGTGGGCGGACAAACGCTAGCAGCTGAATGGATGCAGGCGTCCCCCGGTGTGCCATACCTAAAGGCGCTCAAGGCCTACGGGATCAGCGCGCGTGTTGAAGACGACACCCGCGTCGTCGAAGTGCTGACAGAACTCATTCGCCTGGTGCGCCAAGTACGGAAGGGCGCTTCAGTCATTTGGCTGATCGACGAGTTCCAACGCGTGGCTGACGTTCCTCTTAGGAAGCGTGACGCTTTTGCGAAGAGCATCGTCTCCCTGTTCAATGCATGTCCTGCAGGGCTTCATTTTGTCCTGTCGTTTTCAGTGGCTCAGCAGAGCACCGCGCTCGCACTCATTCCGCCGGACCTTCGGTCCCGGGCTTCGACTTTTCCCATGTTGATGCTCCCCAACATGACTAAGGAGGATTGTCTGGCGTTTTCGCGGGACCTCTTCGACGCGTTCAGAACGCAGCCCAGACCGGACCATGAGTACCCATTTACCGCAAAGGCCCTAGAGCTGGTGGTTGATGACCTCGAGGCAACCACGTCGGGCGTCGTGACGCCCAGGCTACTCATGGAGCGTCTTGAGGGCGTCTTGTTCGAGCTCTATGACACCTCCCCGGAGGCGCGGATGACCCTCCCTTTGGAAGAACACGTGGCGACGGAAATGATGGCTCGAGTTCGCCGTCGTCAGAGTACGACGTGAAACCTCCGAAGCACCCAGTCGCGGTATCAAGAGCTTCTGTGCGGTTGGTGCGTGAACTTCCCGCCGAACGGAAGGTGGGGAAATTCCTCGCGCGAGCTCTGAGTGACGAGTCCTTCGAACGCTTTCAGGAGCTCGTGCTAGATGCGGCACTCACTTCTCTGGAGAACCCGCTTCGTCTTCTCACTCTCCCGCACCTTTGCAACGCAGTAGCAACGCGAATCCCATACCTGGAGGATGCCTCGCGTGTTCTCTTGGAAGGCTTCTCGCTCGAGCTGGTTTCTCAGGGCAAGCTCTTGCGATTGGGCACGCTAAGTAGGGAACTGGAGCCGTACCAAGCCCTTTACTCATCGCGTTGCCAGCCCCTCGTCTTGGATTCGTTGAAGAGCCTGTACGAGGTTCTCTGCTCAGAGACGGCAATCTCGTCGCAGCAGGCTGCGCATCTCCTCCCCTCCGAGCTATCGGCAAGAAACCAAAATGTCCAGATCGCTCTGGGTGCGCTGGTCTACAGGGGGTTTGCGACGACGGATGCCGCTCCGGGCGTCGGGTTCGAGACTATTCGATTGCCCCATGTTACGCCTCAGCTCTAAAGCGACCCTGATAGGAGAGAGTGGCCCCGTTCCAATTTCCGAACTCAGCGTCGGAGACAAAGTCCTCTGCATGGCGCAAGGCTCTCCGCAATTCGTTGTCGCGGATCATGTGAGCCAATCTGCGCCGGCATCGGCCGTCCGGCTCTGCACCGACGCGGGGGATCTGCTCACTGCCCGAGATACCGCAGTGGTCACATCCGCCGGCCTGCGACAGGCAGGCGAGCTTGCGGACTTGCGCGACACTCGTGCCATCGGGCGAATGCAGGGGTCGTGGCCGCTCCTAGAGGTCTTGTCAGTGGTGCTGCCGATGCGGGGGAAGTCGAAAGCAGCAGATCTGGCAAAGGCGGGGTCAGATTGCAGATCGCGCCTGATGAGTCTAAGCCAGATCCCGGGCGGCCAGTCGGAAGTGTTTCGAGTAGGTTCCCACACGAAGCGGGTGATCGATCGCTTCCAGGACAGCGTGATAGGAGAATCCTGCGCGATCGAGCCGGGGCCCGCTGGGTGGAGTTGGCTGAGTCCCAAACGTCCGCCCCGTTCAACGCCGTCGCGGGATCTGGACCCGACCTCGATGGTCGACTGTGCACTGGCACTATGGCAGCCCATCCTCGAGGAGCAGGCTTATCGGCTTCCCGTCGAGATGGAAGAACTACGGTCCTATACGTTCACCTTGCTCCACTACCTCGGCGTGCCCTTCGAAACGAGTTTTCGACCCCGATACCTACCGATGCATGTAGAGCTCCGGCTCAAGCCAAGGGAGACGCCTCACGCCGCAGTTCAGGCAGTTCTGTCGGTGACGATGAACAACCTCGTCCAACTGACCCTGAAGGCCCGCGGGTGTTACCTCATCGCCAGCGGACTCCTTTGCAGTCAGTGAAACCGCGTCCGGCGCCTCTGGGGAGCCCATGAGCCTCGGACGAGTAATTAGGTCGCGGCCACTTAGTCGTTTCGCCGAATTGGCGCATCACAGCGAGCGAAATCTTCTCCGCGTGTTCCTGGTCGCTCCGTGGATTGTGTCCAGCGAATCCCAGGATTTTCCTCCGCTCGACCGTTTGCTTCTATCGATCCGTGTTGCTCGTGCCCGGTTGACGGTTCTTACCAGAACGCCGCTTACGGCGGCTCATTCCCGAGCGATCGCTCTTTGCGCGAAGACGCCACACTCGGAAATACTTTACCTCGACTCGCTTCATGCCAAGCTGTATCTTCTCGAGTCCAATGGACTACGAGCTGCAACGATCGGCTCTCCGAACTTCACACCGCACGGAGACAGGGTACATCGCGAACTGGCAGTAGAAGTCAGATCGATCAAAGACTCCGATGCGGGTGCACTGCTTGTGGAGGACCTGTTTCTCTTCGCCCGGGAATTGATGTCAGACCCCGCGGCCCGATTCCACAAACGTTTTGCCGAACGCGTGACTTGAGCCGTCTCTTTCCGTGAGAATGGAGGGGGTGTCCATGGTAACGCTCGCAAGCTGGTTTTTCCTCCGTGCGGGCCGGCGCAGCTTCAAGCCCGACCCGCTCCGGGATAAAGAGGTGATGTTCTGTCATCAGGAAGTCCAGGAGGACATTCAGCTTGCAGTAGAAAGAGCTTTCGCCACGGATGAGGCGATCAAGCTGCTCCTATGGGGTGATTGGGGCGTTGGGAAGACTCACACCCTGCGCCACCTGGACTATTGGCTGTCACTACAGTCCAGCGAGTACCCGACCCTGACTGTGTTCGCGAAAATCGGCGACGTGGCTAAGACATCGCGCTTCTCAGTCGTGCATAAGGACTTGCTGGATGGTATTGGTCTCGACAACGCCATCCAAATGGTTCACCAGTACATGCAGCAGGAGGGCAACTTGCTTGCCGGCCTCGAGGGTATCGGTATTCCGGCAGCGATTTGCCAAGCGTTTAACAAACTTCTCGTCGCAACTCCTGGCCAGGCCCCGCCCGAGATCGTCGTGACGTCGTGGAATTTCCTGCGAGGTGCGAACGTGGGAAAGTCCGGCACGTCTCTCGGCCTGCAGGAGCGCATGCTCGACAGCAAGGACTTCTACTACACCCTGGCCGCGCTGGGGCACATCGTCGGCAAGGTGAAGCGCAAGCAGCTCGTCTTCCTCGTTGACGAAGCGGCCCGGTTGGAGGCCGTCGGCGACGTTCTGGAAGTCGAACGCCACTGGGTGAACGTCAACACGCTCATCTTCGATCAAGAAAACCGTTTCTTCGGTTTCGTCTACACCGTGAGCGGGAAGAGTGCGGATGACATTCCCAGAGCGCTGTTCGAACCTCAGATTGAGAACCGGCTCGGGAATAGACGTATCGAGTTGACGAACCTACCGCCCGACGGCGTTCGGCAGTTCATTCGGCATCTGGCGGAGAATTTTGTCGATCGAGGTGCGCTGGAAGCTGACACCGAAGCGAAGATCAAAGCGAATCCGGAGTATTCGTGGGACACGTACCCGTTCTCCGCTCCGGCTTTCGAGCGGTTCGTCGAGTACTTCCAAAGGACGCCGGAGAACAGCAAGCCGCGCGATATCGCCGATCGACTGGACGAAGCGGGCTTCTACGCCATCAAGTCCGACCAGAGGTTGATAACCGAAGCCACGCTCTCCTCCCTCGGGCTTTGAGGAACCATGCCCGCGTATAAGCTGGTTCCGGATGTTTCCTCGTCCGCTGGCGATCTCGTTGTCGGAGATCCGGCAGGTCGAGGCGAGAGCTGGGTCCTGCTCGGAACCCTGGCCGAATCGGGTCCGCGGCGACTCCTGAAACTAGACACTACCGCCGAGCATGTCTTCGCGATTCTCGGCAAACGCGGCACCGGGAAATCGTACTCGCTCGGAGTGCTGCTGGAGGGACTGGGCTGCGGAATCAAAGCGACGCCGATAGGGCAGTGCGCCGCGCCCCGGACGACGCTGGTACTGGACGTCTTGGACATCTTTTGGACCAGCGCATTGCCCCTCAAGGCGTCGACTATCCCGGAGCTTGAGAAACAGTACAAGCGAATGGCAAAGGCTCGCCTCGAACACGTGCCCGTGGCTGTGGATCTTTGGGTGCCGGCCGGATACCAAAACCCCGAAATAGACTTACCCAATACCAGCGTGCTCCGCATTGCCCCGAGCGATCTGACTGCGGACGACTGGGCGACCCTATTCGAAGTAGACCTCGTTTCCGAACCGCGGGGCATGCTGCTGGACGAGCTCGTTCGCAAGGTGTCTCTGACCGGCTGGCTCGACGTAAACGGCCAGAGACATGTACCGATGCCGGTGTACTCGTTCGCCGAGCTGGTCGACTGCTTGGACAATGATGCTGGCATTGTTCAAGCCTACGTCGAGAATACGCGTCGAAGCATTCGTCAGCGACTCGGGACGCAGGCAGCCCAACCACTTTTTCAGGGAGCGCCGACCCTACTCAACGAGCTTCTGAAAGCTGGCCGGGTCACCGTGCTCATGTTGGGGAGACTCCCCGATCCTACTAGGCGGGTACTTGCCTCGACTCTCGCAAGGCAGATCATGCGCGAAAGACGAGATGCTTCTTTTGCTAGAAAGCGACTTGACCTAGATCCAAACCTGACCAACGATGATCGAAAGCGGCTTTCACAGGTCGTGGAGAACGGGCTGCCTCGGACGTGGCTGTTGATAGACGAAGCTCAGGTGCTCGTACCCAGCGACGAGCGGACCCTCTCGGGAGAGGCGCTGGTCAAGTTTGCCAAGGAGGGGCGCAATTACGGTCTGTCGCTTGCCGTTGCGACTCAGCAGCCCTCGGCGGTAGATGCGCGACTCATGTCTCAGGTCGAGACCCTGCTTGTCCACCAACTGACTGTGAAGGCGGACATCGACGTTGCGCTTCGCAGCGTTAAGTCGCCGCTTCCGGAAGACATCAAAATCGATGGTTCTGCCGAACCGGCGGAGAATCTTATCCGCGTGCTTGAGCAGGGTGACGCTCTCTTTTCCTGCGCCAACGCGGGGCGTGTAATGACCAGAGCGTGCGTTGTGAAGATGCGGCCGCGCGTTACGGCGCACGGCGGTTACGAGGCATGATGAGACTCGAGGGGAGAATCGCGCTCGGACTCGACGAGTTCATGCTAAGGTTCGGCCATCTCAAAGTTCTCCTCCTTGTCCTTAGGAAGACCTACGGCAACCGGTCCCGAATCGCCCGCCGCCTCGCGGAAACGCTGACAGAGCTTGTCGAAGTCAGCCCCGACCAGGTTCAAGACCTTGGCGAGTACCTGACCCAAAAGAAGCTCTGCGTAGTGAGACATTCAGACGGTTCGGAGACGGCGGCGCATCCCAGGGCCAGATATGCCCACCTTCGCGTTACTCTTGGTGGCGATGGTAAAGTGCTCGACATCTCAGCCCTTCCTGCCGAAGGCCCTCTCCGCGTTTGGTTACAGGACTTGCTGATAGCCGATAGCCGCACCCGCTCGAAAGTCGGTGCCGTTACCGCAGATACGAGGGAGATGACGAACAAGAGCGGCGTGTCGCATCTAGTGGATTGGGCGGTCATACTCGGCATAGCGAACAAGCGCTTGAGCCTGACGTCAGCAGGGAGGGCGTTGTCGACCGTCTGCGATCAAGCGGAATTGCGTAATGCCACCGCCCTGCGTTCAAATCCTTACGTAATCGGGGACGAGAGACTCGCGTTTGCCTGGGTTCTTTTCATGACGGACGGCGATGTGCTGGTGAGGTTGATCAATAAGCTTGCAACTCTTCCGGCTTTGGCAAAGGCCGAAGCCATGCAGGTGATTATCGACGTTTCTAACCAGATGCGCGACGAAGTGGCGCGCGGGGGACCGTCGGTGACGCTTTCAGCGTCGAGAACCGTGCGGGACTTTCAGAAGGACCTCGGTCTGAACGCTCATGGGAGCAGCCGCCCGACCAAGCCTTCCTCGACTGTCTGGCATAGGATGTCGTCTCGCTTGGAGGCACTAACCGACATAGGACTTCTGGAGAAAACCGATCGCGATGGGAGCTCGAGACAGTTCGACTACTACTACCGACCAACCGAAGCCCTGAAGCGAGCCAGCCGGACGCTTGAGGAAGCGAGCACGCCGTCCGAATGGGTGGCTAAGCATTTGGCGGAGGCTCTGGCGACGAATCCAGCAGTGAGCCAGTCTTCCAACGACTATCGGCCCGAGCTTGTAGAAGCCGTGAAGCTCTGTTTGGGGCCGACGGGCGTGCACATCGATTCCTACGCAGTCGTCGCTGCCAGCCTGGCGGCGATGAGGGGGAAGCTCCTCTCACTAGGTGAAGCCCGCGAACGGCTAACAAACCTCGCCGTTCGCCACCCCGATATCGCGCGCCTTTCGAGGGGATACTCCGGGTCGCGAGCGGAATTCGCATCGGTCGTGGTAGGTAAGATCGAGCAAACAGGAGTGTCAGCGTTCGACTGACCGGTCGCCTACCGTGCGACCCCCGCTTTTTCCTGGCCGCTGTCGCAAAAGAGCCCTCTTGTGCCGCAAAAACGCCCTAGGAATTCTGGGCGCCTTTCGTTAACAAGAGGCGCGGGCAAGGAGAGTGCGCCGCGTTAGCGGTCGCCCGCGCTTACATCATGCGTGGTTCCGAACCAAGCGAGAAAAAACAGAATGAATGGAGCCGAGATAGCTCGCGTCCTGCGGGAGGACTTGACCGCGGCGCAAGTGGGTGCCGCAGAGGACAACGGCCGCGACATCCTCTGTCTCGCCTGTGCGGGATCGGGCAAGTCGAGAACGCTTGCATTTCGCATTGCTCGGCTGATTGCTCATCAAGTCGATCCGGCGAGCATTGTTGCATTCACTTTCACTGACAAGGCTGCGGATACCATCAAGCGTCGAGTCACCGCGGCACTTTCCGCCGCCGGGATCGAGCCGACGCTCGTCGGGCTGATGTACATAGGCACGATCCACTCGTTTTGCCAGAAGGTGCTTTCTGAGATCGACGCGCGGTATCGGCAATTCGACGTTCTCGACGGGAATCGTCTCATTCTTTTCTTGGTTTCGAGATATGCAGAGCTTGGTGTCCATCGCGTGAGGCAACAGCGACAAGCTCGCTACTTCGAGACCGTACAGCAGGTTGCGAGCGCTTGGACGACTGTGAACGACGAGCTGCTCGACATAGCTGCAATCAACGCTCAAGACGCCGTATTGGGGCAAGTACTTCAGACGCTCTCTGAGAAGCTAGACGAATACGAGTTCATCGATTTCTCCTTGATGATCAGGAGAGCAGTCGAGCTCCTGCGGGACGGCCGAGCACATCCAGGCGAGACCGTGCGCAGGCTGAGACACCTCCTGGTCGACGAATACCAGGACGTGAACCCCGCTCAGGAGGCACTGATTAGAGAACTTCACGGCCGCGGCTCTACGCTTTTTGTGGTTGGCGATGATGACCAGGCTATTTACTCGTGGAGAGGTGCCGACGTTCAGAACATCCTTACTTTTCGTGCTCGCTATGGTCAAGCGTCGATGCACGCGCTTTCACACAACTTCCGAAGCACTCGCGCTATCGTGGCAGGAGCCGACGGCTTCGCGGCGGCGGAGTTGGGTGCGACGCGAATTGTCAAGAATCCGAGTGCGAATGATCCGGCTGGGCCCCGAGACTTTCGGAATCTCTGGTTCCCGACCCGGGCAGACGAGGCCGCATGGGTAATAGAGAGAATCCGAGCTCTCTTGGGCACCGCCTACCTCGAACAAGACGGCAGCGTTCGCGGACTCACGCCGGCCGACTTCGCGATCCTAATGAGATCGACGAGGACGAACGATCCCAACGGTCTCCCACGGCATACTCCGTTCACTCAGGCGCTCGATGCTGCTGGCGTCAAGTACAGTTTGGAGGCAGGTGGTGGAGCCTTTGATCGGCTTCAGGTTCGCGTTCTTCGCCAAACCTTTGGATTGCTGAGGGCTGGGTCGCCATCACGGGACGCGGCGCAAGCTCACTTCGACGCAGTAGTCCTGCCGGCCTTTCCCGACGCCGACTTCCTACAGTTCACGAGAGTTCTAGCCGAATGGGGACGCCAGATTCACGGCCCCATACAAGGTGCCAGGAGACGGGTCTATCCCCAGCAGTTAGTCTATGACTTCTTGAATGCCTTCAGGGTCGAGCGATCGGCTTTTGATGATGAAGTGATGCGTGATCTTGGGCTATTTAGCCGGATGATTCAGGACGTCGAAGCCGTGTACCTAAGCATCGACTCGCCGGGGCGTTTTGGTGAGCTCCTCAATTTCCTGGAAAACGTTGCGGAAAGCGGTTACGACACTTCCACCGACGACTTGGTCATGCGTCCTGACGTGGTCACTGTGGCCACGGTTCACAAGATGAAAGGGCTCGAATTCCCCGTCGTGTTCGTTTCGGACGTAGAAGACGGGCGGTTTCCCGGCAGCCGGCGCGCCTACAGCGGCTGGCTCCCAAACAACGTGCTTCAACAAGCCCTCGCTCGCGGCGCCTATCAGAGCACTGCGGACAGCGAAGCCCGTTTGTTCTATACTGCCCTTACAAGAGCCGAACGCTATCTGTACGTGACCGGAGCCACTGACTTGCCGGGCGGCAGAAAGCATTGGGCCCAATCGCGGTTTTCCTTACGCTTGAATCACCCGGAATTGTCAGCTGATCCTCATGGGTTACCTGCGGGCCTTGTGGCAGCGCAAAGGCGGCGAAGGGTCGAGGAAGCCGATCTTCCCACCAGTTTTTCTGAAATCCGATACTACCTCCTGTGTCCGAAGAACTATCAGTTCAGAAAGAGCTACGGCTTCAGCCCGCCGATACCGGAAATGTTCGGCTTCGGCAAAACAGTCCACACAGCTGTCGAGAAACTGCACGAGGTCTTCACGGTCAGGGCGCCGACCTCCCAGGAGGCGGAGGCGCTTGCTCGGGATTTATTTCACTTGAAACATGTGGCACCCAGTAGGGACCCCGAGAACAATCCCGGCCCCTACGAAAGAGCAGCTCAGCGGGCAGCGGAGATCGTCGGGACGTACGCCGCTACGTTTGCCCAGGACTTCGCAAGAGAGCGGCAGGTCGAAACTCGATTCGAAGTGGCGGTCCGTGGCGCGGTGATATCTGGCTCTATCGACCTGCTCCTGAGACAAGACGCAGCAGGCAACATTCTTGATGCAAGCGTGATCGACTTCAAAGCCATTGAAGCCGGTCCCGACCCAGAAGCTAATCCTGCCCTCGATTGGACTGAGTTGGCCTTGCAGGTTCAGCTCTACGCGAAGGCGGCCCGCGAGGTCTTGGGAGAAAACGCTCGTACCGGACACGTCCATCTACTGAAGGACAACCAGCGCGTCGAGGTGCCGGTTGGGGATGCAGCCGTGGAGGCAGCGGTCGATAACGTGGAGTGGGCCGTTGAACGGATACTCGCGGGCGACTTTCCCATGCGTCCGCAACCTGCGAAGTGCGAAGAGTGTGACTTCAAGAGCGTGTGCGCGAAAAGAGCTCAGCCGTTCCAGACGGACCGAGTTCCGCCGACGATTCAGATTCCCGGGAACCCCGCGGGTCGACTAGCAAGGGCTTTCAGCGAGTTTGAACCATGATTGCCAAACGGCGCGGCGAAAGGCGGGCCCGCTCTCGCAAGGACCTTAGACCCGTCAAACGGATGCCGCTCGACCGGTATCCGCGGGGTTAGGCCCTAGATGGCCGCTGACGAAGTCGACTTCCTTGTAGTAACGGCGCTCGACGTCGAGACTGCTGCTGTTCGACGACTCCTTGAGGACGCTAAGCCGCTTCCAAATGACGTTGTGGGATCGGTATCCCGGCTAGAGTCGCCCGCAAAGTACAGTGTGGCCCTGACGGAGATAGGGCGAATGGGAACAGTCGCCGCACAAGCCGCCGCTAGCCAAGCGGTCCTTCGCATGAATCCGAAGCGAGTGCTTCTTGTTGGAGTCGCTGCCGGCTTCCCGGAGGCTGGCGTGGGCTATGGGGACGTCATGGTCCCATATGGAATCGTTCCGTATGGGCTGGCAAAGGTCTCCGAGACCACTCCTGGTCCCTGGCTGCGAAAAGCATGGAATTGGCTACTAAGGGGGTTTCACCTCGGTGGTTTGACCAAGGAGCACAGAGGGATCGCGGTTGCTGTCTCTGAACCTCTGTGGCACACGGCCAACACCCTGGCGCGGGAGCCCGAAGCCAGTTGGGCCTTGGCCATAGGTGAGCCTCGTCCTGATGGCGTCGCCAGAGCTCCAAGCGTCCACAGCGAGGGGTACCGCGTGCTGGGCAGCGGCGATGAGGTGGTCTCGTCAGCTCGGGCTGAGCAGCGAAAGTGGTTGATAAAACAATACGGCCGGAGTGCACTCGGCCTCGAAATGGAAGGGTGGGGTGTATTCGGCGCATGTCATGCGAAGGACAAGCCTTTTCTGGTCGTAAAAGCGTCGCAGGATACCGGCACTGGTGAGAAAGACAAGGGAGGTTTGAAGGACTTGTGGCGGCGATATGCGGCCGAGGCTGCTGCAGCATTTGCGGTCGCCATCATACGTCGCTTCCAAATACCGGATACGGAGTTGCTGTTCGCGTACAGAAGTGAAGCTGCGCTAATTGATCGCTCCTACTTTCGAACTGCACCGCATCCTCCGTTCGAGTACACAGTGAGCGTCGCTGGGACGTACTCGTCACTTAGGCGAGGCATCTACGACGCGAGCTCTCGCGACCTCAAGGCCCTGCTTCCCACTGCAGATCGACCGTTTATTGCGCTCCACGGTGGCGGGGGAACTGGAAAGACACGCATTGCACGGACCATATTCGCCAAGCTGCTCGATGAAGGTTTCTGCCCCGTGCTCTTGGATCTCAAGCGGTTCTCTGGCCAGCCCTTGAATCCGGACCCGGTGCGCGCGATCACCGACATAGTCGTTTCCGCAAGCGCCCCTCGTTGCACTCCAGGAGAACTCAAGCTCCTGGCTGGGCAAACCCGGGTTTGCGTGATCATCGATGGCCTTAATGAGATCTCCCGAGAGGGTCGCACAGTTCTTATCGACTTCTGCCAGAGCCTCCACGCTGAGGTTGGATGTTATATCCTGGCAACCGTCAGGCATGGCCTCCCAGATCCACTCCCAAAGTTTGTCCACGCAATGGTGGACCGGCTGGACGCCGGATTTGTGCAGCGAGTGTTCGACGCCGCGTTTCGAGAGGGAAGTTTTGCGCGCTTGGACGGCACGCTCCAAGAGATCTATCTCAGACCCTTCTTCTTGTCTCTCGCCTTCAGAACCAGGCGTCAGTACGAAGGTAAGCACGTCTGGAGCGGAATCTTCGAAGAGTTCTTTATATCGCAACTCGGGCTCACCGAGGGCGAGCTCGACCGAGTTGCCGACGCGACGTTTAGTGGTCTCGACGAATCTGGTAGCGTCAACACCGCTGTGATGAAGGCCTCGTTGCAAGGTGAGTTTGCCATGCTTGTGGACAGCGAGGTTCTGACGAGGGACGAAAGTGGGTTTGAGCACGAGCTCTGGCGCGATTACCTGCTTTCGCGACACCTAGCACGGTACCCAGCCAAATGGATCGACAAGTGGTTCGATGCAGCAACAACTTTTGCTTCGTCTATCGAGTGCCTTCCGCTCACGGTGGAGCAACTGGAGACAGCAGCTGCTCGCGATGCGTTGCTTAAAGCGGTCTTCGACTGGAATTATGTAGCCGCGGCGGACTGCATCAGGGAGTTAAGAACCGACGAGCCTGCGCCCCGTCAGTTGAATCTCGGCATCAGGGTCGCGATCCTCGCAGCCATTGCTGAGAAGCGCTTCGATTCCGTCCAGCGCACTAGGCTGCGCGCGGAGGACATTCTACGTGGCCATTCAGACGACTTTGCGCGTCCCTTTGTTCTGACCAAGCCTCGCGGACTCTTGGTTCAGCACGTGGCGGGACTGATGTCGCCCCAGCCTTGGTATACGCAGTGGAGAGAGCTGTTCACAAAGCCCGACGACCAAACCCTCAGCGCCGAGGAAATTACGGCGGTCTCATCCGGTGATTCCCTGATCGGCTGGACCGCGGCCAATACGATCCGACGAAGCACCGTTGGTGAGGATCAACTAGAACGGCTGCGCGACACCTACCGGCAGAGTAGGGCGACTGATACTAACAAGACTGTCAGGTGGAGGATCGTCCACGTGCTAGGTGCCTTCCCGACAGAGGCGAATGCCACTCTTCTTTTTGAGGCATTGACGACCGACCCCTACCACTGGGTAAAGTACGGCGCGACTCGCGCGCTGGTGGAGACGGCCGCGAAGGCTCCCGACGCGCTGGCGACTTCAGTTCTTACCAAGCTACAGGATGCTCTAACGAATCTTGAACAGCACCAGCTTTGGATGCGCCGCCAAATTCTCCGTGAGGCAATCGAGACGGCGTTCATTCGAGGCGCAGCCCCCGGCTGGCGGAACAAGATCACCCCTCTCCTTGAGCTGGCCGTGGCTCAGTCGGATCTCCAGTACCGGGAGGAATTGAACCTGAGATTGAGTGCTTTTCTAACGACCAATGACTGGGAATAGACATCCGGGTGAGCGGCACAGCGTGACGTCCGAGGAGTTGCGGGAGCTAGGACGGCGGGCATGGGCCGTCCGTCAGAACGCACATGTCGTCGGCACCACAAAGGTTGGTTGCGCCCTTCTCACAAGCGACGGGAGTGTCTTCGTTGGCTGCAACGTCGAGCACAAGTTTCGCAGTCATGATGTTCACGCTGAAGTGAATGCCATCTCATCTATGGTCGCCGGCGGACAACGCAAGATTGTCGCATTGGTGGTTGTTGCTGAGAGAGAGAGGTTCACGCCCTGTGGGGCTTGCATGGACTGGATCATGCAATTCGGGTCAGATGAGTGCGTGGTGGGTTTCCAGGCAAGAGAAGACGGTCAAGTCACTACCTACACCGCCAAGGAGTTGATGCCGCACTACCCAATGTGACGCGTCGTCCGCCCGTTAGAACAGAGGCACGCTGAAGCGAGGTAAGGAAGGCTTAGCGATCTCCTGATGCGGATCAGGAGAGCCACTTTCGCACTGATCAGAAACCAGGAGAACCGGCGGCACTTAGAACTGCTTGCAGAACATCCGGACGAGTAGGCAGCAAGGATTCCGTCATGCTCGTCTACGCGGTCACACGTAGACTTCTTAGAAGTTCTTCAGCATCCACACGGCCCCAGTGATAGCCCATTTCCGCGCTCAGAACGCGGGCGCGCTCCGCTTGAACTTGTCCTGCGGACGTGTCACCACCGATCCTGCTAATGCGGGCGAGCGAGATTAATACATCCGCTTCAAGAGTGCGAAATCCGCCTGACACGGCATAATCCAGCGCCTCTCGGAGATCGTTAGTCGCCCCGTCGACTTGTCCTTGCCGCGCCGCCCAACTGCCGCGAGCGAGGAGCGCCTCGATCAGCACTTCTCGAAAGGAAATGTTCCGGGCAATCCGGACCGCCTCGTGGTAATGGAGTTTAGCAGCTGGAGACGTGGCCGGTTCTACATCAGCCAGGATCCTGAGGGACCGGCTGAGATCGTCCAGCCATGACTTCCGCTGGCACAGCGTGAGGTTGGCGCTTGCGACGCGCCGGGCCTCGAGCACGCGGCCAGTCTTACGCAAGTACTCTGAATGCTGAACACCCCGCAGGCTATATAGATACTGCTTGGTCGGGTCCAGCTTTCGCTCCAGACTTTGGGCCTTCGCGAATAGCCTTCCCGCTCTCTTCAAGTCTCCCCTCAGGTACCACGACCATGCCAAGTAAGTCAAAGCATTTCGTTCGTTGAATCTAGGAGCCGAGCTCTTTCGTGCGAAGTCAAGCGCCCTTGAGGCGGCCTCAGTGCTTGCGGGAAGCTTGCCTAGGTACCAAAGGAGTTGCGCGAGGTTCAGGTGGATGATACTAGCGCGGTTCCAGTCGGAAACTGAGACGGCTAGTGGTATACCGCGCCCATAATAGGCTGCCGCTTCCTTGAGATGCCCAAGCGTCATGAAGCAGTAGCCGATTGTAGCTAGAATGTCGCCCTTGTCTTTGGGCTCCGTTACTTGCGGCTCCCTCGTCATGTCACGGTTGGGGAAGAACTCCCGCATCAATTGCAGTCCTAAGTCATACGCTCCGAGTTCGTAGAGGATGACGTAACGCTCTCCCACTAGAATGCGCTCGACACACAGCCGCCAGGATTCGTTGTAAGCCCCACTCGCACAACCATGGTGCACGGCTTCAACTAGAGGCGCGATTTCCTCGAGTCTCGGCTTGGATGACGCTTCCGGGGCTGTCGCCAGCCAGTACATCCTGGCGAGACTGTGTACGTCTCGAACGTGAGACTCGACACTGGCGTTTAAGCGACCGATGTAATGAGCTCTAACGAGGGGATGCAACGTCAGCGACAGTCCACCCTCGCTTGCCCTGAGCATACGACAAGCAAGTAGTCGTGTAACTGTAGTCTCTACGCTCTGGTCGCCCGTGAACTGTTTCGCCATAGGCGATGCAGTTCGGAGGGCTTGTTGAAGGGAATCCCTTCGAACAGGCTTGCGAAACGCGCTGAGCACGGTGAGGAAAGCGCGGTCTGTCTCAGAGAGGATTCCGTCGTAACCGTTGAGTACTCGGCGGACTCGCGCATAACGGGGCTCTTCCGCTGTTGGAGGTGGGATCTCGCTAGCACGTTCCACGTTTCCGCTGTGTCGTTCCACTAAGTAGCCTGCAAGCAGGCTCAACGTTAGTGCATGACCACCCCAGACGGTGACCACGTCTCCGAGAGCAGTGTCGGACCCCGTTACGCCAAGCTTGCGCATCAGGGCTCGCCCGTCGGGCTGACTAAGACGGCCCACTTCCCTCTGCGAGTACGTTGTATACGGCATTAGATCCAGCACGGGGGCGCGGCTTGTGATGAGGCAAAAGGAGTCGTGTGCTGGCGTTGCAAAGAAGTGAATAAACTCACGCAAGTCCGAGTTGACCACCATGCCGTAGCGATCCCCGTCTCGGAACTGTTCGACC
>Ga0207646_10002160_pt1 | contig 23490 bp, 25 predicted proteins | sample KBSK5502metaG_FD_184343 | JGI IMG/M metagenome (GOLD analysis project Ga0207646, IMG submission 184343) | Corn, switchgrass and miscanthus rhizosphere microbial communities from Kellogg Biological Station, Michigan, USA - KBS K5-50-2 metaG... | ecosystem: Host-associated > Plants > Roots >... | reverse complement strand
GACCATCCTCTCTTTCGTGACGGACTGCGCGCGATGTTCGAGTCCGAACCCGACATCGAGCTTGTCGGAGAGGCCGCCACCGGCCTGGAGGCCGTATCGCTTGCTGGTCAGCTTCTGCCCGACGTAGTCCTCATGGACATCCAGATGCCGGACCTGGACGGCATCGAGGCAACCCGGCGGGTAATGGCGGAGTCTCACAACACCAGGGTGCTGGTGGTGACGATGTTCGAGGACGACGACTCTGTCTTAGCCGCGATGAGGGCCGGTGCGCGCGGCTACGTCGTCAAAGGAATGAGGTCGTCCGACGCCATTCGAGCCGTCCGCGCAGTCGCCGCAGGCGAGGCCATCTTCAGCCCGGCGATCGCCAGCCGCCTGCTCAGCATGCTCGCAGAGGCGAGCCCGGCCGCCCGACCGGCTGTATTTCCAGAGCTGACAGAACGCGAGCGTCAGACATTGGAGCTCATCGCCCAGGGACACAAGAACGCGGTCATCGCGGAGCGCCTACATCTCAGCCCGAAGACGGTCCGCAACTACGTCACGAACATCTTCGACAAGCTTCAGCTTGCGGACCGATCGCAAGCGATCGTCAAGGCTCGCGAAGCCGGCCTGGGTTAGAACCGCGGTAGGTGGGCCGAGGGCGGACTGTAAGCCGGGTTCTGTATCCCTTGCGGGACGGTGACCATCTGTCTGCGACGCCGGTTGCCCGGCGCCTCTAGCGACCGATACCCGAGGGCTCGGCGAGCAACCGTGAACGCCCTCCTATTTGGTCTTGCTCCGGGCGGGGTTTGCCTGGCCGGCCGGTCACCCGGCCGCCGGTGGGCTCTTACCCCACCATTTCACCCTTACCTTGCAGCTCGTCTCCGGAGACACTCGCTGCCAGGCGGTAATTTTCTGTGGCACTTTCCTTCGGGTCGCCCCGACTGGGTGTTACCCAGCGCCCTGCTCTTTGGAGCCCGGACTTTCCTCCAACCGTATTCACTTACGTCGGCGGTCACCCGTCCGCCTCGACCCGGCTTAAGTCTACCCAGACGCCTTGGGCTTCTTAACCCGCTCGTCGAGAGCCATATTCACGAGCTTGTCCGCGCCGCGATTCTCTTCGCGTCCGACGTGGCTGACGGTGACTCTGTCGCCAAACTGCTGGAGGAGCTCGGTCGCCTGCTTGTGCAGCTCCTTCAACTCGGGTTCTTTCACCCTCCACTTGCCGTTGACCTGCTCGACCACGAGCTTGGAGTCGAGGTAGACCTCGAGCCGGTCGGGTTTCCAATCCGCCACCGCCTTCAAGCCGTCGATCAGCGCCAGATACTCGGCCTGGTTATTGGTTGCCTCGCCCAGGTAGCGGTGGAATGTGCGCAGCCGCATGCCCTGGTCGTCTTCGATCACGACTCCCAACGCCGCCGGTCCCGGGTTGCCGCGAGCACCCCCGTCCGCGCGCAGCCGCAGCGTTGTCAGGCGAGCACCAGGATTCGGCCGCAGTTTTCGCAGTGCACGATCTCGTCGCCCTGGCGAAGCATCTGCATGCCCCTTGACGTGACCGTGACGCGACAGGCGGTGCACTGGTTGTTCAAGACCTCCGCGACGGCGGGATGAACGCGCTGCCGCGTGAACGCGGTTCGCGCCGCAGCGGGCACTTCCGCCCACACCTGCTCCTTTTCAGACTCGACTTCGGTCAGCTCCGAGCGAAAGCCGCTCAGCTCCGATTCCAATCCGGGCGCGTCGGCGGCGGCCTGCGCGCGCGCGGCGTCGAGCTCGGACGTCGCGACATGCATGTTGTCGTCGGCGATCTCGGCGTCTTCCATAAGACGCAGCTCAGCCTCCTCCTCGTCCGCGAAGCGCGCCTTCATGTGCTGCACCTCTTCCGACATCTGCATGAGCTCGGTCGGGTTGCGGATGCGACCGCTCATCAGCTCTCGCTCGCGCGAACGGAGCTTGGTCCGGTGATCCTCCCGCGCGCGATCCGATTCGCGCAGCCTGCCCGATGCGGCTTCCTGCGCCGCACGCGCAGCCTCGACCTTCTCTTCGAGCCTGACCACGTCGGGATTGGATTGCAGCAGTGACTCGATCCGCTCGATGTTCTCGCGCAGCACCCGCTCGCGGTCCACGAGCCGCTGGTACTGAAGGAGGAGCTGAGCGGGTCTCGCCACCGCCTACGCCTTGGTCGGCGTTTCGGGGCCGACGTCGAAGCCGATGCGATGGCCGGCGGCGGCTCGGTCCTCGGTGACGGCCACCTCACCGAACCTCGCCTCGTATGCAGCGACGTTCTGGGTCAAGAGCTGCGAAAGCAGCTTCATGTGGTTGGGGCTCATGCCGACGCGACAGTACACGCGCACGAGTCCAGGATCCTCCGGCGCCCACTGGCCGAAGTTGAGAACGAAGCCGAGCGGGTTGCCGTTGATGAGCACGGCGTCGGTGTAGATGACCTGGCTCGCACTCTCCTGGACCTTGACTCGAACCGGCAGCTCGCTCATTCGAGCACGACCAGCACCTGGCCCTCCTTCACCACCTCGGCTTCCTTGACGCGGATCTCGCGCACCGTCCCGGCACGCGGCGCCGTGACCGAGATCTCCATCTTCATGGACTCGAGGATAAGGAGCACGTCGTCCTCGGCGACCTTGTCTCCCGGCTTCGCGGTGATCTTCCAGACGTTGCCCACGAGCTCCGCTTTCACCTCAGTCACGAGACTTCAAGCCCAGCTGCGATCTCGCCTCCGCGATCGACGCCACTCCGCGCCCCAGGTCACCGCACAGGCGCGCCGCCTTCTCCACCAGCTCACCGTTGCTGCGAGCCATGCTTCCCTCCTCGACATAAAAGTTGTCCTCGAGACCCACGCGAACGTTGCCGCCCATCGTGATCGCCGCCGCGACGAGCGGCCATTGATTGAGGCCGATGCCGATGACCTGCCAGTGCGATCCCGCCGGCAGGCCGTCGACCTGGTCGACCAGGTGACGAGTCGTGCCGGGAATGCCGCCCAGCACTCCCATGATGAGGCTGAACTGGAACGGCGGTTCAAGAACGCCCATGTCGATGAGCGGGCGCGTGTTGCCGATGTGGCCCGCGTCGAAGCATTCCATCTCCGGCCGCACGCCGGCGGTGTTCATGGTTTCGAGGAAGAACTGGATGTCATGAAACGGGTTGGCGAAGACGTGATCGTGATAGAAGACCTTCCGCTTCTCGGAGTAGATCGCGTAATTCATCGAGCCCATGTTCAGCGCCGCCATCTCCGGCTTGAGGTCGCGGATGTGCGCGATGCGCTCTTCAGCGGGGATTCCGACAGCGCCGGTAGAGAAGTTGATGATCACGTCGGTGCGCGCACGAACCTCGGACAAGATCTCAGCGAAGGTTTCCACGCTCCAGTCCGATCCGCCATCCGGTTTGCGGGCATGGATGTGCACGATCGCCGCCCCCGCTTCGGCGGCGCGCTTGGCCTCCTCGGCGATCTCCACCGGCGTGTAGGGGATGGCTGGGCACTGCTCGCGGCTCGCTAGCACGCCCGTGAGTGCGGCCGTGATGATCGTCTTCTTCAAACCGGGATGTTCCCGTGCTTGCGCCACGGCCGGTCGACCTTCTTGTCGCGCGCCTGCTCCAGGCCCTTCACGATCACCCGCCGCGTCTCCGCGGGGTCGATGACGTCGTCGATCATCGCCCAGCCCGCTGCGATGTAAGGGCTGATCTGCGCCCGGATCGCATCCAGCATCCGCGAGCGGGTTTCCTCGGGGTTGTCGGACGCTTCGATCTGCTTGTTGAAGATGATGTTCACCGCGCCCTCCGGCCCCATGACCGAGATCTCCGCAAACGGCCACGCGACGAGCACATCCGGCTGGTAGCCCTTGCCGCACATCACGTAGTACCCGGCGCCATATGCCTTGCGCATGATCACCGTGATCTTCGGCACCGTAGCTTCTGAGGTCGCGTAGAGCATCTTCGCCCCGTGGCGGATGATGCCTTCCTTCTCGACCTGCGAGCCGACCAGAAATCCCGGAACGTCCATGAGGTACACAAGCGGAACGTTGAAGGCGTCGCACATGCGGATGAACCGTGCGGCCTTGTCGGCGGCGTCAACGTCCAGGATGCCGCCTTTTTGCAGGGGCTGGTTCGCGACCACGCCCACCGCGTGGCCGGCGGCACGCGCGAAGCCGATGACGATGTTCTTGGCCCAGGTCGGCTTGATCTCGAACCACGAGTCGTGATCGAAGACTGCGTTCACGACCCGGCGCACGTCGTACGCGGCGCGCGGATTGGCGGGCACGATCTTTTCGAGCTCGGGAACCAACCGGTCGGCAGGATCGCCGGCGTGGACGAACGGAGGCTTCTCGGTGTTGCTCGACGGTAGGTAGGAGAGGAATCGGCGCACGGTGCCGATGCACTCGACGTCGTCGGCGACCTCGTTGTCGCCGACGCCGGATTCGTAGGTGTGCACCTGCGAGCCGCCCATGTCGTGGTCGGTGACGTCCTCGCCGGTGGCCGCTTTGACCAGGCGCGCGCCGCCGAGCGACATCGAAGACGTGCCCTTGACCATGGGCACGAAATCGGAAAGGCCAGGAATGTAGGCTGTGCCGGCCGCGCATGGGCCGAGCATGGCGGCGACCTGCGGGATGACGCCTGACATCACCACCTGGTCGTTGAACAGGTAACCCGTGCCCGCGAAGGTGGAGCCGGAGGCCTCCTGGATGCGAGCGCCGGCCGAATCGAGCAGCCAGACGATCGGCTTGCGATATCGCAATGCCAGCTCGCGCACCCGAGCCGCTTTGAACTGCTCGCCGACGGCGCCCATCGACCCCGCCATCACCGTGAAGTCGTAAGCGATCACCCACACCTGACGGCCGTCGACAAGCCCGTGGCCGGTGACAACCCCATCCGCCGGCGTGCCGTCCGCGTTGACCTCAACCGGTCCACGCACCGACTGCTGGTGCGCGAGCAGGCCGAACTCGACAAAAGTGTCCTCGTCGAACAGCAGGTCGAGACGCTCACGCACGGTGAGCTTGCCGCGCCCCTTCTGCTTCGCGATCTTCTCCTCGCCGCCCATCGCCAGGTTCTTCTCGCGCCTGGCTTTGAGCTCGGAGATCTTCGCCGTATATTCGTCGCCCACCGGGGGAATTATCGGCCGACCAGGAGATCCGCCCGCTTGCCCCAACGGTCGAGGAAGCGGTAGAAGTTGCGCTTGGACAGCCGGTCTCGCTCTTTCGGGTCGGTCGCTTCCCAGAGCCGGTGCTCGTGCCTGCTCACGGGCAGGCCGGCGAGCGCCACCGCTCGGCCCCCGCGATCGCGCAGCCTGAAGCTGAACTCGATGTCGGCGATCCGGTAGAAGCGGAACCTGGGGTCGAAGCCCTGCACCGCTTCGGCGTCGGCGCGGCGGAACCCCATGCAGTAGCCCTCGATGGCGTCGACCTCGGGCCCTGGATCCTCTTCGAACTCCTTGAGGGTTCCTTTGCCTCGGAGTCCGTACGGTCCCGCCACGACAACAGTCGGATCCGCCAGCGCTTCGAGCAGCGGCGTGATGGCATCACCCGTGAGCTCGACGCCGGGATCGAAGAGAACGATCACCTCGCCGGTGGCGGCCTCGATGCCGGCGTTGACCGCGGTCCCAAAACCAACCGGCGGATCGAGAGCGATCACGCGCAGCCGCTCGGCCGCGCGCGATTCCAGCCAGCCGGCCATCCGCGCGTCGCCGGAGTTGTCGACGAGCAGCGCTTCGAAATCGGCCTTCGTGTGCGTGAACACCGAGAGCAGCCAGCGCTCGACGTCAGGGCGCCATCCGTAGATGACCGTAAGCAGCGTGACGGCGCGGGCCTCGGGCTTCTCGCCGGATTGAGTTGGAGCTTTGAGCGCTTGGAGCTCGCTGCCTTCGGCGCTGTCGAGGACCTCCCACCCGCCCTCGCGCAGGCGCTCGCGAATGGCGTCAGCGGCCGGGAAGTCGCGCTCGCGCCGGCGCAGGATGCGCTCGGCGACGAGTCTGTCGGCCTCTTCTCGGTCCGTTAGCCCTTCTTGGCTTTGACGGCGGCCGTGAGCGCGGGCACGATCTTGAGCGCGTCGCCGACCACGCCGAGGTCGGCCATCTTCATGATCGGGGCCTCGGCGTCCTTGTTGATGGCGATGATCACCTTGGAAGCCTTCATCCCCACTGTGTGCTGCATGGCGCCGGAGATGCCGACCGCGATGTAGACACCAGGACGTACCGACTTGCCGGTCTGGCCCACCTGCATCGAGTAGGGCACCCAGCCGGCGTCGACTACTGCGCGGCTGGCGCCGACCGCGCCGCCGAGGGCGTTAGCCAGTGCCTCGAGCAGCGGGAAGTTGTCGGGACCGCCCATGCCACGCCCGCCGCTGATGACGACCTTGGCGTCCTCCAGCTTCACTTTCTCCGACGCCTCGGCCACGCGCTCGACGATCTTCGCGCGTTTGGATCCATCGCCGATGGTGACGGCGAGGTCCTTGACCTCCGCCGTGCCGCCGGTCTCGGAGGCTTCGAAGGACTTCGGGCGAACCAGCACGATCGCGGGTTTGGCGTTGGCCCGCATCGAGGCCATCTTCGCGCCTCCGAAGTAAGGCACCTTGGCGACGAAGCCGCCATCTTTGGCATCCACGTCGCCGGCGTTGGAGATGAGGCCCTTGCCCAGGCGCGCGGCCAGGCGACCAGCGACGTCGCGCGAATCGGAGGTGAACGCGAACAGGATGAGGTCGGGCTGCGACTGCTCGTGCAGCGCCATCAGCGCATCGGTTGCGGGCTCGGCGATGAAGTCGTCGAACGCTTTGTCCTCGTTGACATACACGACCTTGGCGCCGTGCTTGCCGAGCGCCGCCGCGGCGGCCTTGACGCCGCCGCCGAGCGCGATGGCTTCGACATCACCCAGCTCGCGCGCCTTTGCCATCAGCTCCAGCGCCGTCGACTGCAGCTTGCCGCCGCCCATCTCCGCGTAGACCCACACCTTCGCCATGGGTCAGACCACCTTTGCCTGGGCGAGGATCTGCATGATCCGCTCGACCGCGTGGCCGTCGTCCTCGATGACGGCGCCGGCTTTGCGCGCCTCGGCGTCGGCGACGCCTTCGATCGTCTCGCCCGGCTCGCCGCGCTCGATGCCGAGGTCGCCCAGCCCCACCTGTTTGATCTCTTTCGAGCGCGCCGCCATGATGCCCTTCAGCGACGCATACCGCGGCTCGGCGATGCCCGCCGTGACCGTGATGAGCGCGGGAGTCGAAGCCTCGACGACCTGGTAGCCGTCCGCCGTTTGGCGGTGGACCTTGATCGTGGTTCCGTCGACCTCGACTTTTTTCGCGATCGTCAGCTGCGGCATGCCGAGCAGCTCGGCCAGCATCGGCGGCACCATGCCGGTGCTGCCGTCGTACGACTCGGTGGCGCAGATGACGAGGTCGGGTTGCTCGGGCTTGATCGCGGCCGCAAGCGCGCGGGCGGTGAGGAGCACGTCGGCGCCGGCGAGCTGCTCATCGGTGATGAGGACACCGCGGTCGGCGCCCATTGACAGACCTTTGCGTATGGCATCCTTCGCACGCTCCGGGCCCATCGAGACCAAGATCACCTCGCCGCCGTGGGCTTCCTTGAGCTGCAGTCCTTCTTCGATGCCGCATTCGTCGCCGGGGTCGAGGACCACCTCTCGATCGCGCGCGACGGTGTTGTCGGCTTCGAGGATCGTGGTGGAGTTGGGGTCGGGCACCTGCTTGACGGTGACGACGATCTTCACAAGACAGCCATTATCCCTGCGCCGCGAAATCGTCATGGAAACGGTCGTAGTCCTCCTGCGTGTTGAGGCTCCGAAACAGGTTGGGGTCGAGGCCCTCGAGCCAGGTCACGTCAAGCCGATCGGCAAGGTCGGCCGCCCTCAGGCGACCGGCATCGAGGGCGGCGGTGACGGCCGGCAACGCCGAGCGCCGGTAGGCCGCGCACACCGGCTCGGGCCGCCCATCGATGCGTGGCATCGCGGCGTCGCAGCTACGCGCGGCGGCGACGGCCCTTTCGGCCAGCCCGCGCGGCACGTAAGGCATGTCGCAGGCGATGGCGAAGACGACCTCGTGGCGGGCGACCGTCAATCCCGCCTCGATGCCCGCCAGCGGGCCCGCGGCTTTCTTGCGATCGAAGACGAGCCGGTAGGGTACGAGCTCTTCGAGCTGCTCGGGTTCGGCGAACGAGACCACCACCTCGGAGAAGGCGGGACCCAGTCGTTCCACCATCCAGCGCAGCAGGTTCGTCTCCCCCACCTCGAGCCATGCCTTCGGCCGGCCCATGCGGCGGCTCTCCCCGCCCGCGAGCACAAGCAGCGTGGCTTGCATCACCACTATCATCGGCCCGCCGTGCGAGCGATCGATTTCCACGTTCACCTGCCCACGCCCGACTGGCTGGACGCCTCGATGCACGGATACGTGGAGGCCGCCGAATCGTACTTTCGCTCCAAGGTCGTGCGGCGCTCGCTCGACGATCTGGCGAGCGACTACGCGGATCTCGACGTGCTCGCGGTCCTGCTGGCTTGGGACGCGGAGACCGCCACCGGCCGCCCGCGTGTGCCCAACGAGCTGGTGGCTCAGGCCTGCCGGGACCACCCGCAGGCATTCACCGGGTTCGGCAGCGTCGACCCGCTGAAGGGCGACCGCGCGATCGACGAGCTGGACCGGATCAGCGAGCTCGGCTTAAAGGGCGTGAAGCTGCACCCCTCGCTGCAAGCGTTCGCGCCCGACGATGAAAAGCACTGGCCGCTCTACGAGCGATGTGAGGAACTGGGCCTGATCGTGCTCTTCCACACCGGGACCAGCGGCATCGGCGCCGGCCAACCGGGCGGACAGGGCATCCGGCTCGATTACGCGCGCCCAATCCGGCTCGACGCCGTCGCCGCGTCGTTCCCCAACCTGAACATCATCGCCGCGCACTTCGGCTATCCGTGGCACGCGGAGCTGTTGGCCATGGCCCTGCACAAGACGAACATCTACATCGACATCTCGGGCTGGGCGCCGCGGTACATCCCAGCTGAGGTTATCCGGGATATGAAGGGCCGCCTGCAGGACCAGTTCGTATTCGGCAGCGACTATCCCTTCATCCAACCCAAGCGATGCCTCGACGAGCTGGCGACGCTTGAGATCCCCGAACCGGTGCTTCAGAAAGTGCTGCTCGGCAGCGGCAAGAAACTGCTCGGCCTGTCGTAGCCACCCGACAGCCTCGCTGAGGCGCTCGCCTGGAGGTGGACGCTCCGCTCAGGGAAGAAGTCGAACGGAAGCTGAACCTCTTCGCGCGTCGCGATCGTTACCTCCGCCCGGCTGACCGTGACCGACGACACAGACGCCATCGGCACCTCTGCCGCAATGACCCCTTGAGCGATCCGTCGCGCCGCTGTTCCGTCGACGGCGAGCGCTCCGGCAGCTCTGAACGCGATGACGTCGAGCTGCTCTGACGCCTCCAGTGCGGCCGTGGCCGTCGCCTCCTCGAGCGCCGCGGCGGCAGCGCTCACGGTTGCCGAGTCAACGGCATATGCGGCGACCGGCATGACTACGATCGCCAGCGCCACGGCTATGAAAGCTAAAACCTGACCGCGCTGCCCCCGGATCACGTCGCCATCCTGTGTGTGCGCCAGGCCTCGATCCGAGTCACGGCTCGAGAGCGCAGCACAATCCAGTGCGGCAGCACGAATCCCGCCCAACCGACGTCGACGAGGGCAGTCGACGTCGCCACCATTTCGGTTGACCGGGTGAAGGCTCGGAACGAGATCCCCAGCGTCGCCCCGCGAAGCGGATAGCTCGCGACCACGGATTCGAAGCGTGCGTGGGCGGTGATGGCGGCCGCCCCTGGATCCGGTGCGCGCGCGGCGGCGCCCGCAGCGGCATGCGTGGCGGCGTCGAGACCTGCGGCGGCGTCCTCGACCTGCACCACCGCCGCGACGCCCACGGCCAGAAGGAGGAGCAGCGGTGCGCACAGCGCCAGCTCGACCAGGGATTGCCCTTTTGCCCGCCTCATGGTCTGAACCCTTCTTTGTCGAGCACGACGCTCGCGCGAATCGGAATGCCTTTACCGGGAACGATGGGCACGAGAGACGGCACTGATCCGCCGACGTCCACTCTCAATGCGGAGCCCAGGTCTGTCGCGCAAATCCACAACATCGGTTGGCGTCGGGAATCGGCGGGACACCATACCGCCGCACCGGCACCAACCAGCGCCGCCGAGATCGTGCGCAGCGCCACCCGGCCAGCGACGTCGGTGCCCGCGCCGACCACCGTTCCCGCACGCGCTCCCGCGAGAGCGGCATCACGCGCGGCGGCGGACTGACTCTCCCAGATGGCCAGCTGCACCGCACCCAGGACCAAGAGCAGCACGATCGGCCACGCCAGGGCGAACTCCATCAGCGCTGTACCGGACGACGCATGCCTCATCTCAGGTTCCGTTGCAACGCTGTGACGGCGGGAAACATCAGGACTGCGAGGAACGGCAACAGAACGCCGACCGCCGCTGGCAGCAGGACATGGTTCAGCGCGCGACGACTATGCGCGATGAGCTCGCGTCTCTGGGAGCGACGCAGGTCAATGGAGAGCGCTCGCACGCCCTGCACCGCCCCGGTTCCATACTCGCGGCTCGCCGCAAGGATGGTCGCGAGGCTGCCGATGGCCGGAATCTCCAGCCGTTCGGAGTACTCGATCAGGCGCGACTCGAAGGAGGCGCTGCCCGCCACCTGAGACGCGATAAGCAGCCTCCGCAGGTCGACGGCAAGCTCCCCCTGCACCTGAATGGTCACCGAACCAAGCGCAGAAACCGCGCTCCCTCCCCCACCGAGCTCGAGTGTGAAGAGCTCCAGGAGCGGGACCAGCTCGCCCTCGAGGCGCCGCCGGCGCGCCCCGATGGCGGACCTGAGGGCGAACCAGGGTAGTCCGATGCCGGCCAGGATCCCTACGCCGCACATGACCGCCGCACCGCCCACGGTCAGAGCGGACACGGTGCCTGCTCCGACCACAGCCAGGCAACCGGCGAGCGCGATCGCGAACGCACACACCCTTTCCGGAGTCTCGCGCCAGCCCGCTCGGTCGAGGTCGCTCGCGAGCCTGGTGCGGGCACGGCGAGCGGGAAGCAGACGCGCGATGGCATTGCGCACGACGACACGCGCGCCCGCGTCCATCCGCGTCCCGCCACCACCGGCAACGAGCACCGCGCCGCCGATCAGTGTGCCCGCACCGGCTGCTGCCGCGGCAAGTGTCACGTCAGGCATCGCTCAACCTCACTCGCTGCAGCCCGGGCAAGAGCAACAGCCTTTTCATCCATGCGTAGCTGCACGCCATGACGCTGAGCATCGCGAGCAGAAAGGCCTGGCCTGAGACGGTGTGGTAGGTGTCGAGGTATGGCGAACGAAGCGTGGAGAGGACGACGAGAAACACGACTGGGAGAGACACGATGATCGCGGCAGCCGACCGTGCCTGCACTTGAAGGGCGCGAGCCTCGCGCTCGACCTCCTGCGCGCCGCTGACCGAAGCCTCGAGGTCGGCGAACAGCGGCGCCAGCTCTCCGCCGCCGGGACCCTGAATGAGGACCGCGGCCGCGAGCATGTCGAACAGCGGCTCGCCGACGCGCTGACGGGCGGAGCTCCAGGCTTGCCGCCGGCCGACCGAGGTGGCGGCGATGATCCGAAACTCCGACCTCAGCGGCGCGGGACCGCGCTCCGCAAGCACGGCGATCGCCGACGGCACGCTGGTCGCGCCGGTCTCCAGCAGCTGGCGCAGCATGCGCACCGCCTCCAGCACGGCGTCTTGACGGACGACCTGTTGCGCCCGCGCCCGAGCGGCCACGGCGCCGCGCACGAGCGCCACCGCGCCCACTGCTCCCGCCACCGCCAGGACGGGAAGCCCTGTGATCAAGGCTGCGGCGAAGCCGCCAAACACCGCGACCGAAAGCTGGACAAGTGCCAGGCCCATGGCGCCGTGATCCGACCAACCCGCCGTGGCGGCGAGGGCGTTCTCATCTGCCCAGCGCTTGCGCACGATTCGTTCGAGCCAGGGTGGCGCAACTGCCTCGTCGGGCGTGGTCGGTGGCGGAGCAGCCACCGCAAGGATCGCCGCGGTGACTCCCAGGCCCGCGCAGAGGGCCGCGGCGACCTCAATCATCGAAATCATCCAGCAGTCGCGATGGATCGCAGATCGAAGCGAGCTTGGAATGTGCGCGTTCAGGCAAAGCCTCGAGTGACCCGACGCGATGCCATCTGCCGTCGCCGCCGAACGTGACCAGCTCACGCACCACGGCGCGGCTGTCGTCCAGGCCCGCAATGGCGCACACAGACGTCAGCCGCCGCGCCCGAGCATCGGCCTTCGCGGGCGAGGGGCGGACAAAGCCCGCGTGGAGCACGAGGTCGACCGTGTTGACGACCTCGGACATCACCGTTTCGGCGCGAGGCGAATGGGGGCTGCGTAGGGCAAGACGGGCGAGCCGCGGGAGCGTTTCGCGAGGGCTCTCGGCATGAATGGTGCAGACCGACCCGGGATGGCCGGTGTTCATCGCGTCGAGAAGGTCGAGCGCCTCGCCCCCGCGAACCTCGCCGATGACGATGCGGTCCGGAGACATTCGCAGCGCCTCGTGGACGAGCATCTGGATGGTGATGGCGCCACGCCCCTCCGTGTTGGGCAGGCGACCCTCGAGCGAGATGCAGTCGGCCAGCTCGCGCCACAGGTGCAGCTCAGCCTGGTCTTCGATAGTGACGACGCGTTCGTCGGGTCCAATGAGCCGCGCCAGCACGCGCATGAACGTCGTCTTGCCCGCCCCCGCGCCGCCCGACACGAGGATGTTCAACCGGGAAGCGACGGCGGCTTGCAGGAAGTCGATGACCTGCGGCGGCAAGAATCCCGAGGCGGCAAGGGCGTCGAGATCTCGAAACCGATCGGACGGATGTCGTCTGATCGTCACGCTCATCGGGCGGGCGGGCGGCGAAAGCGCCGCATGCAGGCGGCTGCCCTCTGGCAAGGTCATGGTCACCGTTGGACTCGCCCGATCGAGTCGCGCGCTTGGTGTGCCATCGGTGTACCAATGAACGAGCTCGACGAGGCCGGCTTCGTCCGCAAAGGGAGGTGGAACGACGTGCCGTTGGCCGCCCTTGAACACAAAACAGGCCTCCGTGCCGTTGATGCGCACCTCCTCGACCTCTGGATCGGCGAGATGCTCGGCCAACGGACCCAGCGGCGTCACTGCCGCGAAGACCCGGCGCCAGAGCTGCTCCGACTCTTCGCGAGTGGGCGGCGGCAGCAGCGCGCGCTGTTCCTCGCCGACTATTCGTCCCACCAGCTCGTAGACCCAACGCTGGTCGTCCACACGCAGGCGCGTGCGATCGCGGCGAGCGAGCTCAGACGCAAGTTCGGCCTCGACGAGCGCCCGCACGCGAGCCTCTGTGGTCGGCATTGCGACGGGCGTTACGACCATGACGGCCTCATACCTTCACCGTCCGGACGCCACGGCTATCGCATCGTCCGGGCCCGAGATGGGCGCCTCGGTTCCATATGCGGCGCCAGGCTCGGCCACCACCGCCGCGAGGTGCATCGTCGCCGCCGCAAAGACGAAAGCGGCGGCTTGTTTCGCGGGCACCGCCACCACCAGCCCACCGGACACCACCTCCCGTACCTCCACGCCCAAGGCGAACGGCACGACGGTCGGATGGTCTTGTGAGCCTGCGATCAAAAGCAGGTCGACCCTCGCGCCGGTCGTGGTGGCGGGCACCTGGCCCACAGGCACAAACACCAAGCGGCGGTCCGGGACCGGTGTGGCGCTCATGACGTCACCGCGCTGGATCAGCTGGCCCGCGGGGATGTCGTGGGAGGCGCGCAGCGCTGAAAGTCGTGACTCTTCACCGACCGTGAACAGAAGTGCGGAACCTCCCTCGACGCTGACGCGCTTGAGTTGGATGGCTTCGGTTGAAATCGATGCTCCCGCCGGCAAGTCGCGCGCGGCCGCGTAAACGTCGACGGCGCCACGTGTGGGATCCGCGAACACGAGCAGCGCGGCGCTCACTCCGCCCCCTGCCAGCAGCGCGAGAAGCGCGACCAACCATCTCTTTTTCATCCAAAGAACCTCCGCGACGACCTTATCTAGGCCTGCGGCGTTCACCAACCGTGGTTGTTAAGGACCCCCGCGGGCCTTTTCAGTAGTAGTTGCCTGCTTGTAAACCTATACTTGACAAGTCGCGCAGGTCGCTTATGGTGCTCGCGATGGCCACCGCAACCATCTCGAGGGCCGACAGCGATGGCGTCGAGGAGCGACGCCGGTCAATGATGGCGGAGTCCGATTCTTTGCTGGACGACGTCGAGAGGCTCCGTCTCGATGACGAGATCGAGGTGCCGCAGCGCCTGCGCGAAGCCATCCACTCGCTGCAGGTCCGCCTCGGCCGCACCGATCCTCCTCTCCCCCCGTCAACCCTCCACGCCGCGCACGACCTCGTCTTCGCCGTGCAGCAGCGATTGATGGCGGCTAACCCCAAGCATCCGCGCCCGAACCGACATGCCGGGCGGCCAGGCGGGCAACCCGTCATCACGCTCGTTCGTGACAGCAGCCTTTGGAAGCTGCTCACGCTGCCCCCGTCGCCCAGCGGCGAGCCCGACGAGGCCTGGTTGGAGTTGGTCGAGTGCACCGTCGAGCGCGCCTGGGACCGCTGGTGCTACGCACAGCAGCACGCCATACGCGCGGCGCATGAGCGATACAAGCCGCACGTCGCGCTCGCTGTCGCCCGCACGGCGTGGTCGAACTATTGGGACCTTTATGTGGAGGCGGAGCGGATCAGAGGCCGTGTGAGTGACGCGACTTCTTCGAAGCCGCAAGGAAACGCTGCAGCTCGCCTTGCGTGACCGGTTTTGCGGACGCACGCACCCTCTGCGCAAAAAGTTCGAGGAACGTGCGCAAGCATTCGTCGTCGAGCGATGTCGCCGCTTCGATGATGCCGGCCGCCGCGCCCCGATCCGATGGCTCCAGGACCTGGGCGAGGTCGTCGGCGAAGTTGGGCGGCAGGTGCTGCATCACGCCGGAGTGTACGGACGCACCCTTCTAGAATCCAGAGACCATGCAGCCGGTCGTGATCGGGGACGTGATCTGGGAACCGACCTCAGACGTGATCGCGAAGAGCCGGCTGAAGCGGTTCATGAACCAGCACGGCATCGAGACGTTCGCCGAGCTGTTGCAGCGCGCGGACGAAGATATCGAATGGTTCTGGGACGCGGCCATCAAGGACATCGACATCGCCTTCTACCGCCATTACGACCGCGTGGTCGACCTCACGCACGGCAAGGCCTGGGCGCAGTGGTGGATCGGCGGGCGCATGAACATCGTCCAGAGCTGCCTCGACCGCCACCGAGATCAAGAGTTTCACGACAAGCTCGCGCTGATCTGGGAGGGCGAGCCGGGCGAGGTGCGCCGGCTCACCTATGGCGAGCTCGACCGCGAGGTCTGCCGGTTGGCCGGCGCCCTGCGACGTCTGGGGGTGCGACCGGGCGATCGCGTCGGGATCTTCATGCCCATGTGCCCCGAGGTCGCGATCTCGGTGCTTGCGACGGCCAAGGTCGGCGCGGTCATCATCCCTCTGTTCTCCGGCTACGGCCCGGAGGCGATCGCGACACGCCTGCAGGACGGCGAGGCGAAGGTGCTCATCTGCGCCGACGGCTTTTACCGGCGCGGGCAGGTCATACCTATGAAGGAGACCGCCGATCGCGCCCTCGTCAAATCACCGACGGTAACGAAGCTGATCATGTTCCGGCGCATCGTGCGCGACGTGCCCTGGACCCACGGCCGCGACCAGGTATGGGATGTGCTGCTCGAGGACGAGCCCGATCGCGCGCCTACTCACGAGCTCGATCCCGAAGAGCCGCTGATGATCATCTACACGTCTGGCACCACGGGACGCCCCAAGGGCACGCTGCACGTGCACGGCGGCTTCCCCGTCAAGGCCGCGCAGGACATGGCCCACGGCTTCGACGTCGGCGCCGGCGACACCGTTTTCTGGTTCACCGACATCGGCTGGATGATGGGACCCTGGCTCATCATCGGCTCGCTGGCGCTCGGGGCGACCATGGTTCTGTACGAGGGCACGCCTGACTTTCCAGCACCGGATCGGCTCTGGCGCATGGTCGCCGACCACAAGGTCACCGTCCTCGGCGTCTCCCCCACCCTCGTGCGTGGGTTGATGACGCAAGGCGATGAGCTGCCGGCGCGCCACGACCTCTCGAGCCTTCGCATCCTCGGCGGCACCGGCGAGCCCTGGAACCCGGAGCCCTTCCACTGGTTCTTCAAGCACGTCGGCGGCAGCCGGATCCCGATCATCAACTACACCGGCGGGACCGAGATCGCGGGCGGCATCCTGTGCGGCAACGTGATCACGCACCTGCGTCCGACTTCTTTCGCGGGCCCGCTGCCAGGCATCGCCGCCGACGTGGTCGACGCGGAGGGCAAGTCGGTGCGCGGTGAGGTGGGCGAGCTCGTCATTCGCAACCCATGGCCGGGCATGACGCGCGGATTCTGGGGCGACCGCGAGCGCTACCTCGAGACCTACTGGAACCGCTTCCCAGGCGTATGGGTGCACGGCGACTGGGCGTATGTCGATCCCGAAGACGGCCTCTGGTACGTCCTCGGCCGTTCCGACGACACCATCAAGGTCGCGGGCAAGCGCCTGGGGCCGGCGGAGGTGGAATCGGTGCTGGTCGGGCACCCCGCGGTTGCCGAAGCGGCCGCCATCGGCGTCCCCGACGAGCTCAAGGGCGAGGTCTTGGTGTGTTTCGTGATCCTGCGACCTGGACAAGCAGCGACCCACGAGCTGGAGGTCGAGCTCGAGGACCTGGTGGCCGCCGCGCTGGGCAAACCGCTGCGGCCGAAGGCAGTACATTTCGTGAGCGACCTGCCGCGCACGCGCAACGCGAAGATCCTGCGACGCGTGGTGCGTTCGGTCTACACCGGCAAGGACCCCGGTGACCTCTCTTCGCTCGAGAACCCCAGCGCCCTCGCCGCCATCGGCGCCACCCGCAGCTAGAAGCTGAGGACTTTCTCCGCTTCCATGGTGAGCCGCGCCAGATCGGGCGGCGTGATGAAGGACATGTTGGGGGTCATCATCGACGGCAAGACCCCACGGGCCTCAGCACAGCCTCTTCAAACGTAAAGGGGAACGTTCTGCTCCAGGCACTTATCGAGCAGGTCGCGCAGTGGCGGCACGCCCTGCCCATAGACGTTGGCGGTGATATCCGGCTTCAGGAGCTCGGTAGCATCGCCGGCGAGGGCCACCGCCACTTCGATGTTCGCGGGGCTGGCGCCGTTGGCGGCGATGTGAAACGGAATGCTGGCGCGCGTGGGGTCGGTCGGTCCGCTCGCGGCGACGATCAGCAGTCCTGGCACGCCGCCCATTATCTGCCGTTGTGAAGCTCACCCGCCGAGATTGGGTCCGGCTTCTCCTGCTGTGGCTGGCCGGGATCGACCTCCGCCTGACCATGCTGGCGGTGCCGCCGCTGATACCTCTGATCCACCGCGACCTGCACCTCGACGAGAAGAGTGTCGGGGCGCTGGTATCGCTGCCGGTGCTCCTGCTCGCCACCGCCGCAGTGCCGGGATCGCTCCTCATCGCCAGGCTTGGGATTCGCGGTGCGCTGATGACGGGGCTCGGGTTGGTGGCCGTGTTCGGCGCCACGCGCGGCCTCGGGCCGAGCACCCCGGTGCTGTTCCTATCGACCTTCCTCATGGGGCTCGGCGTCGCCGTGAGCCAGCCGGCCTTCCCCTCGATCGTCCGCGAGTGGTTCCCCAGGCGCATCGCGATCGCCACCGCGGTCTACAGCAACGGCATCCTCATCGGCGAGACGCTGCCCAATGCACTCACTACGCCATTCGGTGCGTTGCCGGCGGCCCACGGCGATTGGCGCTGGGCGTTGGCGCTGTGGTCGGTTTTCGTCGCCATCAGCGCGGTGGCGATCGCGGTTGCGGCGCCGAAGCGCGGCCCGAAGCCCTCAGTGCCGACGCGTTGGTGGCCCTCATGGCGCTTTGGCCAGACGGTGCGCATCGGAATCGTGATGGGGATGGCATCCGCGGTCTACTTCGGCACCAACGCCTACATCCCCGACTTCCTCGACCAGACCGGCCGCCACCAGCTCATCTCCCCCACCCTCGCCATTTTCAACGGGTCGCAGCTCCTGACCGCGCCCGTGGTCGCGATCTGGGATCGGCTGCTGACCGGTCGCGCCGGCTTCATCGGATCGGCGGGGCTGATGGTGGCGGCGCAGGTCGGCATCGTGGTGACGCCGGGCCCGGCCATCTTGATCTGGGCGCTGGTCCTCGGCTTCGCGGCCGCGCTTGCTTTCATCGTCGTGCTCACCATGCCGCCGCGCATCGCCGCGCCCGGCGACGTGCACCGCATGAGCGCGGGCGTGTTCACGTTTCAGTACGCGATCGCGTTCTTGGTGCCACTCGTCGCCGGCGCCGTGTGGGACGCGACCGGCCGGGCCGTCCTGGCCTTCGTGCCCGGGATCCTCGCCGCCCTGGTGATGGGATGGCTGGCGTCATCCCTTCGGATCCCGCCGGCCGAACCGCGCGCTAGAGCGACTTGAGCAGGCGGTCGACCTCTCCCTCGTTGAGCGCGCGCATCGTCTCCGTCGAGACGTTGCCCTGCATGCCCGTGATGACCGCGAACTTGGCGGCGACGTCGTCATCGGGCGCCTCGATGATCGCCACAACGTCGTAGCGGCCCATCGTCAGGTAGGTGTGCAGCAGCTTGCCACCCATCCCTTCGATGCCTTTGGCGGCGGCCTCACGACGCGCGGGATGGTCCTTGACCTTCTTGATCCCCTGCTCGGTGAACTTCATCAGCGAGATGTAGGTCGGCATGGCGGTTGCCCTCCTCGTGTAAGCGAACTCTCACCCTCAGCGCGATGCTACCGCTTTACCTCACCGCCAGGCGGCAAAAAAGCGAGGCCGGGGAGCGTCGTGCTCCCCGACCCAAGATCAGCCGTCGTCCTTACGGAATCTTGATGAACGCGACGATCTGCTGCTGGCGGAAGTTGGGATTCGTTCCGTCGTCGAATGTGCTGGCTGACGTCGTGACGGCGACTCCCATGCCGTCGTCAAAAGTGTTGCCGAAGTAGTCGCCGATGAAAGTCTTGTCGACGCTCGCCCTGGAGTAATGCGCCGCGTTGAGCTGCGGGTCCCACGTGTTGGCGCTGATGCGGATGTTGTGTCCTAGCGCCTGGAGGGACGGCGAGTAGAACTGGATGCTGGAGTTGATGCAGTAGTTCGAAGCTCCGTAAGGTGGCAGGCTTCCTGAGAAGTTTGCGTTGACGGTGTCAAGCGCGAGGCCGGCGCCGGCGGCGTCGGTGGTTCCGGCTGCCGGGCACAGGAGCCGGCGGTCGTAGAACGCCACGCTGACGACTCCGTGGGCCGACGCCGCCAGGTTGGGCTGGAACTCGTCGACCCTGGTGTTCATGTTGTCGTTGACCTGGATCGGCGTGCTCCAGGTGAAGCCGCCGTCAAAGGAGGCGCTCAGGATCACATTGATAAACCCCGTGCTGTCATCCTCCCAGGCCACGTACAGCGGATAGTGACCGTTGACCAAGGCTGGGCTCGTGGTGAATGTGTTGAAGATCCCATCCCGGAAGGTCGTGTTGTTGTCGCAGCAGAACACCGGCCCGGTGACGTTCTCGATCACTGTCGAAAGCGTCGACCAGTCCGCTCCCCCATTCGTCGAGCGGTCGAGCACGACGGTGTTTGATGTGAAACCGCTTGCAACCGTCTCATTGGTCAGGGTCGTGTAGACGTTGCCGTCCGGCGTGACGTGAGGCAGCAGGTAAGTGTCGCCGTTCGGATGGTGAGGCCCCATTGGCAGCGGTATGGGTTTTGACCAGTTCGTGTGGGTTCCGTCCGCATTGGCGTCGGCGAAGGAGACGAACGGCGCCGGCGGGATGAAGTGGAAGTCGACCCACATGACGTATATCCGGTTGTAGTGCGGGCTCGAGGGATTCGTGTCGACAGTGATCCACTGTTTGTCCGGTTCGTTGCCGATGCTGTCATACGTGGCAACAAAGTCGGGTCCACCGTTATGCGTCGTGATCCAGTCGGTGGCCTTTTTCATGCCGTGCGGATGGACGGCGACCGCGACCACCTCAGCGGGCTCACCCGGGTTCGGCTCCTGCTTCTGGCCGATATCGAAGTTATGGCTCCCATCCGAGTTGTAAAAGAACTGGTAATTCAGAAGGAACTCGTAATAGTTGCCAAACCCGTCGAAGGCGCCGACCGGGTCGGTATTGTCGGTCCAGCCTTCATAGCCAGGGATGTGCCCCTGGACTGGCCAGGTGTTGCCACCGTCGAACGACTCGTAGAAGCCGAGCTCGTGGTTGTAGCCCTCTGGGCTCACGAACCACTTGCTGGAACCGATCAGGTGCAGGTTGTTGGTCGGATCGACGCGGATGTCCGACTCGGAATGGTCCTTGACGAGCATGGGTGTCGTCGCTGGAAATCCGGGGTTGCTGGTCGACTGGGTGGGATAGGGCCCGAGGTTCTCGCCGGTTGTGGATGCGCCGTTGCACTGCGACTCGCCGCTGTATCCCTCTGCAGGACCATCGCTTCTCGCGTACGGCACTTCGGGGGTGTAGCAGCTGGTCTGCTGCGTCGTCGCATCGACGTTGGTTACCTTGTTGGCCTTAAAGCTGGCGGCGTAGGTTGAATCTTGCTGGGTGCCCTGCGGGACGTTGCCGACACCGGCGCCGGTGCCGGCTGACGCGGGCGCCGTAGCGAACAGCACTAACAGCAGAATCGCGAAGATGAAGACGTAGACGGGAAGGCGAATTCGTGTCACAGCAACCTCCTCTGACTGCCCACCCCTGCAGCCGACCTCACACCCTGAGTCGGCACCAGTCAAGGAATGTATGTCCTTAAGGTTGCCCGTGTCAACCGGCTGAAGAACGGATCGGGACAATCAAAGTTGGAGCGCCCGGGCGCCTTCGGCGCCCGGACAAATCGACGTGGCGCCGGTCGCCCGCGACACGAGCTTGAGCGCAGCGAAAGCGAGTGGAGCGGGCGACCGGCCTCGAACCGGCTACCTCAACCTTGGGAAGGTTGCGCTCTACCAGGTGAGCTACGCCCGCTCGTGCGGCTCAGAGTCTACGTTTTTTCGACGACTCCCTCCGACTCGGGGGCGGCTTCAGCGACGACCGAACGCACCAGCCCCGAATACTCTTCCACCAGCGCCGCCGACTGAACCGGATCGAGCGTCGACGCGATGATGTGGTACTCGGGGCGGTCGGCGTCGGGCACGACCAACACCCAGCCCCCGTCGACGAAAACCTTCACGCCGTCGGTGAGGTCGACCCGGTCCCTGAGGTGCTTCTCCATCATCGTGCGCATCACGCGGCCCTTGACGTCCCAAGGGCAGAACTCCACCGCCTTCTTGTGCGCGACCTGCGGGATCTTCTTCTTCAGCGCGGCGATCGAGCCGCCGGCCTGGGCGAGAAGCTCGAGGACCCGGACGGTCGTGAAGATCGCGTCGAACGCGACCGCGAAATCGGGCCAGCAGTAGCCGCCGGCGCCGTCTGACGCGAGCACGGCGTCGGCGTGCTGTGCCGCGCGCAGCACCGCGCCGGGCGTGATCTTGGTGGGCACGAACCGGCTGTTCATCTGGTCGGCGATCATCGAGAACGCGAGCGATGAAGAGACCGGGCCGAGCAGCATCCCCGGCTTGGCCGCCAGCGCCAGCTGGCTCAACACCGCGAAGGCGGTGTCGTGGTCGAGGACCTCGCCGGTCTCATCGACGATGAAACAGCGCTCGCCAGGCGAGTCGACGAAGATGCCCAGCTTCGATTTGACCGCCGACGCGATGACGCCCATCTCCTGCAGATGACCCCGAAACGTCTCCTCGTCCTGTTCGAACACGACCTCTGCCGGCGAGGCGTTGAGGGGGATGACCGTGCAGTTCATCTCCTGCAGCACTCGCGGCAAAACCAGGGCCGTGGCGCCGTTGTTGTAGTCGATGAGCACTTTGGAGGCGGCGGCGCGCACGGTCTCGAGGTCGATCTTCGCGAGCATGTCCTCGACGTAGCGCTCGGTCTGGCTGTCGCGCCGGACGATGCGGCCCATCTCGTAGTGAAGGACGCGACGGATGTCCTCGCGGAAGTACAGTCCTTCGAGCTTGCGCTCGGTGCGGCTGTCGATGTCGAGGCCGTGATCGTCGAACAGGCGGATGTCGGCGGACCGCGGGTCGACTGGCGAAGTCTGCACGTGCACGGCCGAAACATGGTTGTGGCGCGCCCAGTAGCGCGCGACCGGCGCCGGCAGGACCGAGAGGTCGGTGGCGTTGGCGCCGGACGAGATCATCCCTGACATCACGGCGCGGTGGAGCATGCGAGCCGCCCGCGTGTAATCGCGCGAGATCGCAATCTCGGTCCCCTTGGGGCTCAGCGCCCCCACCGCCGCGCCGAAGCGCGAAGCGAACTCCGGAGTGAACTCGACGTTGGTGAGGCCGCTCAAACCGTAGGAGGTGAAAAGGCCGCGCTTCCAGGAACCCGCCCAGATGATCGAGTCGTGCACGACCGCGCCGGGCTCGACCTCTTTGTTGGGCCAGATGCGGACGTTCGGGTTCACGGTCACGCCGGCGCCGAGCACCACCTCGCTGCCGATGACGCTGCCCTCTTCGAGCAGGCAGCCATTCTTGACGGTGACCGAGCGGCAGACCACCGCGCCGCGTAGTCGCGAGTTGAGGCCGACGTACGAGTGGTCCCACAGGATCGAGTTGGAGACCTTGGCACCCGAGTCGATGGTCGTGTAACCGCCGACCACGCACGAGCCGTTGACCCACGCCCCTGAGCGCACCTTGGCGCCCGCGCCGATCAGCGCCGGCCCGTCGATGCGGGCGCCGTCGGAGACGTCGGCCTCCTCGTGGATCCAGATCCCCTCGCCCTTGCGAACGCCCGGGATGTCCACCTTGACGCGGCCATCGAGGCAATCGAAGTTGGCCTTGACGTAGGCGGCGTGGCTGCCGACGTCCTCCCAGTAGCCCGATGTCACCCAGCCGAAGACGGCTTCGCCCTGCTTGAGCAGCTTCGGGAAGACGTCACCCGACCAGTCGGTCACCTCGCCCGGCCGGAAGAAGTCGAACACCGCCGGGTCGAGCACATAGATGCCCGTGTTGGCGAGGTCGGATATGACCTCGCCCCAGCTGGGCTTCTCGATGAATCGCTGCACAGCGCCGCCTTCGTCGACGACGACCACGCCGTACTCGAGCGGGTTGGGCACGGGCTTGAGCACGATCGTGGCGAGCGCGCGATGCTCGCGATGGAAGCGAACCGCGGCCCCCAGGTCGACGTCGGTCAGCGCGTCACCCGAGATGACGAGGAAAGGCTCGTTCAGCTGCTGGCGCGCGAGCATGACGGAGCCGGCGGTGCCGAGCGGCGAGTCCTCCACCGAATAGGCGAGCGCCACGCCCTGCTCGGAGCCGTCGCCGAAGTAATTGCGTATCGATGCGCCCAGGTACTGCACGGTGGCGATCACGTCGCGCATCTGGTGGCGACGGAGGTGCAGCAGGATGTGCTCCA
>Ga0207646_10002159_pt1 | contig 23491 bp, 20 predicted proteins | sample KBSK5502metaG_FD_184343 | JGI IMG/M metagenome (GOLD analysis project Ga0207646, IMG submission 184343) | Corn, switchgrass and miscanthus rhizosphere microbial communities from Kellogg Biological Station, Michigan, USA - KBS K5-50-2 metaG... | ecosystem: Host-associated > Plants > Roots >... | reverse complement strand
CGGCGATGAAGAAGCGATGGTGATGGACGAAGACTACATTCGCGCGCTGTCGTATGGGATGCCGCCCGCCGCGGGCATTGGCGTCGGCATCGATCGTCTGGTAATGTTACTGGCCAATAAGCATTCGATTCGTGATGTAATCCTATTTCCCCATTTGCGTCCAGAGAAACCTTCACAAGAATCGGGACCGTAGCCCGAGCGTGTCAGAAGCCCGACCGTCAGGGAGGGCAAGTCTCATTCCCACGAAGTATGTCGAAAGCTGACTACATTGATTTCCAGAGCAGAACTCAGCCTCTCGCGTTTCTAATCACGTTCCGAACTTATGGAACATGGTTACATGGTGACGAGCGTGGTGCGGTCGACCGCCGGAAATATCACACTTACGGCAGACCTGCGATGCCTTCCAATCAAAAACTACAAAGCGACGAAAGGGCGGCTCTAAAGCAGTCGTCGATCTATTTGAATCGTCTACAAAGAGAAGTTGTTGAGCTTGCCATCCGAGAAGTCTGCGAGCATCGGTCCTATGTCCTTCATGCGATCAATGTTCGCACAAACCATGTCCATACAGTGGTAACAGCGTCGTGCAAACCGGATCATGTTATGGAGGGATTCAAAGCATATGCAACCCGAAAATTGCGTGAAGCTCGCCTAATTAGCGAAGACATAAAGCCTTGGGCTCGACACGGCAGTACGCCGTTCCTCTGGACCGAGGAACAGGTTCAAAGAGCGATCGGCTATGTAATTGAGGGTCAAGGTGTCGATCCGTTTGATTGACCATTATCGAATGCTCCCTAGGGTTGCCCTCCCTGACGGTCGGGCTTCTGACACGTTGGCATCGCGCCGGTCATCTGGTAATGTGTCTTCCCCGACCCAACGAAGCAACTTAGGAGGAAAGTAATGACCCGAAAAACTCTAGTAATAGCCTTTACCATCCTGTTCGCGGTGGTGCTGTATGCGAAGGACGACAAGACTGTGAAACTTACCGGCTATCTTCTCGACAACAACTGTTCTGCCGGTCACGCCAACGACAAGGACTTTGCGGAGAAGTCCAAGAATCATCCGACCAACTGCGCCAAGATGGACTCCTGCGAGAAGAATGGATATGCCGTCTATGCCGATAAAAAGCTTTACAAGCTGGACGATGCCGGCAATACCAAGGCCGTGGAAATACTGGCGAACACCAAGGTCGCGAAGGGCGTTAAGGTGACGGTCGAAGGAACTCTGGACGGTGACACGATTAAGGTGACGAAGCTGACCGAAGTGACCGACTAAACACTGAAATCTTAAAATCTAAGCGCCACGGATACCCGCTTGCTAAAAGGGAGCGGTTCCGTAGCCATAGAAAAAGGCGGACCCGTGTCCGCCTTTTTTGATTTCACCAACGAATGCCGATCACCAGCGCGAGCGGTTTGTATCATGCCCTCCCTCACGGTCGGGCTTCTGACACGATCTGGCTTGCTGACCTTCTAATGACCTGGCATTACATTCGACTCTTGATGAGAGAATGCCTGCCATCGTCCGCCTCGTTTGATCCAAACAGAGCTGGCCCAGGCGGCAGGTATCGCCTGACCGCCACAGGTTCCGGTGGCCGCGCCCTTATAAGTAAGCAGGACCGCATCCGCGTCGATCATGCTGAGCTTCCAGTCGCTCAAGGTGAAAGACTTCACATCGCAGGCCATTGATGTGATTTCCTTAATTGCGTCAGTCTTTCCCTGGGTGCCGCCACTACCCACCATCACGCTGTCGGCGGAGAGATATGTCTTAAAGGGCTTGGCGTCTTTATTCTTCCACGCTTCCCACAGTTTCGTTTCATTTGCTGATAACTGTTTAAGCAATTGTGCCTTGCTCACTTTTGGCTTGGGCTTGGGCGCCGGCGAAGACGATGCGCTTGCTTGCGGTTGCGCGAAGCACAGGGACGCAAACGCCATCACCAGCAGCGCAGCCAGGGGTAGATGTTTTTTCATTGGGGGTCTCCTCGTAATTTGAAAAATAGTTTCGAGCTAACGTTGCGAACAGATCTCTGGGAGGGAATGCCCGCACGTTCTACTACTTCAAGGAGTCGGCTGTCAATGATGGCATGGTTTGAAATTGCTGATCACCTCGCTGAAGCGAGGTGGTAATAAGAATAGCCGGGGCTCAGCGGCGCATTAAGATTTCAATTTCGGAGCCGCGGTCTGGCCATAGAAAAGAATCGTGCCGCCGAACCCAACCGCCCAGCCGTGATTTTGATCAACGAAGAAGAGCCGTTGAATTAGGTGCGACGTGCAGCTTGATTCAGTGGTCCAATGTCTGCCAGCGTCAGTCGTGTGCAGGAGTGTTCCCTCGCTGCCGGTAGCCCAGCCTTCAACCGCGTTCACAAATTTGACGTCCAGCAAATCAACTTCGACGTTTGACCGTTGCGGGAACCAGGTAAGTCCGCCGTCTGATGTCGTGAACACGCGTCCGGCCAGGCCCACTGCCCAGCCCAGACGATTGCCGACAAAACTTGTGGCCGTAAATCGCGCGCCGGCGCCGCCGCGCACCAGGCCGGCTTGCCAGGTCAGGCCCCCGTCGTTGGTCTGTAGGATGGTCGCGCCTGCCCCGACCAGCCAACCGTGCGCATAATCGGTGAAGGCGCCCCCGAGCAAAAGATGTTTAGTCGGCGATGCCTGTCGCATCCAATGCGCCCCGCCGTCACGGGTGGCAAACACGATGCCGGTCTCGCCAAAAACCCATCCGCGCTCAGCATCCGCGAACACTGCCCGCACCAAACGGGCATTGGCGTCAATGCCGCTCAGAAAGATGCGCCGCCAACTGAAACCACCGTCCTCGGTTTTCAACAGATAGGTCCGTGGCTCGTCGCTGGTCTTCAGCTTTAGCACGTCGCGCTCGGCTATCAGCCAGCCGACATTTTCGTTGGCAAAGTAAACCTCGTGCAGGTTGTCTTTGCTGAGCGGGAAAAGTCTTTTCCAGGTCACGCCGCCGTCTTTGGTTTCCAAAAGCGTGCCGCCGCTGCCCGCTGCCCAACCGCGATTTTGATCGAGAAAGTATACGGCATGCAGCCAGGCCATCGTTTTTGAAGATTGGAGCGTCCAGGTGGCAGCGGAAACAGTGAGCAGTGAGCAGTGAGCGGTGAGCAGCAGAAAAAGAAGAGTAAGCAGTGAGCGGTGTGCAGTGGGCAGAGCGCGAGGCATAGCCTCGCGATGAGATTCATAATGGTGGCGGCCGGAAAGGCGGAGCCTTTCCGCACTGTGCTGCGGCGAAGCCGCAAGTGTCGCAACCATCGCCTTCACTCGTCCGTCCATTCTGCTCACTGCTCACTGCCCACTGCTTATCAACTTCTTACCATCCGCCCGTAAATATTTTGGCGAAGCTGAGGATCGGCAGGAAGCTGCTGAGCGTCTGCCACTTCTTCAAACTGTTACCGGGCACGATCACCTGATCGCCTGGCAGTAGATAAATCGAGTCAGGCGCCTGCCCGCGATAGATGGCTGAGACGTTGACCGGAATAGGCATGAGATTTCCCTTCGCTTGTTTGCGCAGCACAAAAACTTTTTTCTTGTCCCCAGTTTGCAGGATCCCGCCAGCTTCGGAAATCGCTTCCGTTACTGAGAGCCGGCGCGTCATCAATCTGATTCCCGGCTGCGCCACGTCACCGATCACGCTATAGCGATACGATCCGGCTTGATCAAGTGAGACTGAAACCTGTGGATCGATGATGTATTCGTCATAGCGCTTCTTAATCAACTCGGCGACTTGATCCACGGTCTTGCCGTTGACAAAGATGCCGTCCGGAATCAGCGCCAGAGTGACGCGTCCGCTGGGCGGAACCTTTATGCCGCTTTTTGAATAACGATCCTGTCCAAAAACAGTAACCGAGATCACATCTTCGGGGCCGAGCTGATAAGTCGTGAAAAAGTTGTTGTAGTTCTGCACGATCGCGGCTTCGTCGGTTGACTCGCCGGCGCGATTCGTCTGCGCGTCGGCAGTAACCGGGGCCGGTCTGTCCTTGCTCTTGTCACCAGCCTTATCGCCGGGGTTGTCTGTGGACACGATCGCCGGTTTATCAGTCTCGGCAGTATCCTGCTTCATATCTGGGGCGGTCCGGCGCTGGCGTGAGCTGCTCGGCGATTGCGCCAGGGTGCCGGCCGTAATCACCATCGCGATCGTCAGGGCAATAGAGTGTGTTAGTAACTTCTTCATGCTTTCAACCTCCTGAGTGTCCGACAAACTTTAAGTTTGTCGCTGCGCTCACTATTGATTCTCAAGTCAGTTATCGACAAAATGAAGTTTGTCGGACTTTAGGTTCCTCTTCCGAACAGAATCGTCTTGACCGTTTCGAACAAGATTGTCGCGTCGAGCGTCAGGCTCTGGTTCTTGATGTAATAAAGATCGTATTGCAACTTCTGCCTGGCGTCCTCGATCGATGCGCCGTACGGATATTTGATTTGTGCCCACCCCGTCAGCCCGGGCGGGATCAGATGGCGCTGTTCGTAAAACGGAATTTCCTGCGCCAGTTGGGAAACGAAATGCGGACGTTCGGGCCGGGGGCCAACGAAATTCATGTCGCCCCGCAGGATGTTCCAAAACTGGGGAATCTCGTCCACACGAATCTTGCGGATTATGCGTCCCACTCGCGTCATGCGCTGGTCTTCGGTCTTGGCCCAGACGGGCCCGTCCTTCTCGGCGTCAACCCGCATCGAACGAAATTTCATCAGCGTAAATACGCGACCGTTTTTGCCGACGCGTTCCTGCATGTACAGCACCGGACCACGGGAATCGATCTTGATCAGGATTGCGGTGACGATCGCAATCGGCAAAGAAAGCAAAGCGCCTGTTAGCGCGATGGCTCGATGCATGATGACGCGCGATAGCTCGTTGACGCGGGCTCGTTGGCCCCGGCTGGAAAAAATCAGCCAGGACGGGCGGATCATGTCGAGCAGCACGCGGCCGGTCAGCCGTTCATAGAACGAGGCGCTTTCTTCGATCGAAACGTCACCCGAAAGGCTCAGCCGCAGAAGTTCCTGCGTTGGAAACTGACCGCGCCGGTCGCCAATCGCAACCACGATGCGATCGATGTTTTCTTTCTTAACTATTGATCTCAACTCTGAAGTCAGGCCAATTACTTTCGGATTGATCAAGCTTTGCCCAACCAGCGCGGGATCGCTATCGACAAACCCGATGACGCGAAAACCGGCATCGGGCCGGCCCAGCGTTTCCCGCGCAATCTCGATAGCGAATGGACCCGAGCCAACGATCAGGATGCGCTCGCCAAGATCCGGATGACCCAACACCCAGTGAATCGCCAGCCGCCAGGCCATCATTAGCAGCAGCGCCAGCGGCAGAGAAATAAACGAAACGCCCCGGCCAATCATTACCTGCGGCACGGCATAAAACATCAGGGCCAGAGCCACCCAGGCGAGTCCGAGCGCTTGCATCAGCCGCAGCACCAACTCGCGCCGATCGTGGATCACGACCAAATCGTAGAGGTCGAAGAGATAGAACGATGCGAGACAGAAAACCGTCGCCAGCGCGGCTTTATAAAAACCATTACGCTGCAGCAGCGTCTCTTCAGCATCGACCGCGCCCAGACGCACGTAGACGGCGACTATCAGGCCACCGAAGAGCAACATCGCTTCGGCCAGCAGCAATAGCAGCATACGTCCGTTGAAACGCGAAGGCTTCAAGAGACAAAGTCCTCCTCGATGTAAATCAGCTCCGGCTGTTCGTCTTCATCTTGATCTGCTACTGCGGTTTCCTCCTCGACAGCTTCCTCTGACGTGCGCGAGGATCGCGGCTGGTAGTAGTGAGAGCTGTCGTCCGGCTTTACTTCCGCACGATTAAGCACCACGCCCAGCATGCGTTCGCGAGGCAGTTGTTCGAGTAGTTGATCGACAACCGCATAACGTGTTTTGGCAGCGCGCACGACCAACAGAGCGGCGTCGGCGCGATTGATCAGCAGATCGGCGTCAGTGAAAACGCCGAGCGGCGGCGCGTCGATGATGATGTAATCGAACATCTTTCGCGCTTCATCAAGCAAGCGGCCAAACCGTGGGCCCGAGAGCAACTCTGCCACGTCTTCACGGGCGGCGCCGCCGGGCAACAGATGCAATCCCGAAGGTTGCAGCTTGAGGATCGCTTCGCCCAGCTTTAGCTCTCCTGTTAATACTTCTGACAGACCATACTCGGCTTCTATGCCCAGGTAATCAGCGGTGCACGGCCGTCGCAAGTCGGCGTCAATGACCAGTGCACTCGCGCCGTCGGTTTGTGCCAGCAGCCACGCCAGGTTTAGCGCCGTCAGCGTTTTGCCTTCACCGACGCCCGCGCTGGTGATCACGAAAGCGCGCTTGCCTTCGCGTTCACGGGCCTGCAACAGGTGTGTCCGCAGAACTCGAAACTGTTCGCACTCGGGCGAACGAGGTTCGGTGATCGCCACTAGATGTGGTTCGACGCGCGCGGCCAAGATGTCTCGAGTTGAGTACTCGGCAGCGCGCGCCGATCCTACAGCGTCCAAGGTTGCCCCAGCATCACGAGAAGCTGGTCCGCCGGGGAGTGCCGGCCCGCCGGTCGCCTCCGTCGTGTGCGCAGTGAACGCTGAATTGGTTGCCGCCGGCATACCGGTAAAGGCCGAGCCCTCCCACGGATGATCGTTGCCGTTCCGCGGATGGAAGTAGGCGACGTTATCCGCATTGCCGTTGCGGCGAATAGAAGATTGCGAAGGTTTGAAAGGACGCTGGGCGGACTCGGCCCGCTTCAACGCATCATAGACTCTGCCCATTGTTTCCTCTCCCTAAACCTGACCGGCTGAACGCCGATCCAAGTTCTTCAACGGTTGCTGGAGCTTCATTTCGGCTCGTGTACTCGTGATAGACGATGTCGGTTTCAGGCGTGCTGATCGCGGTAAACGTTTCGTCTGACCCGACGGAATTATCTGAACCAAAGTGCGAGTCGCCCTTTCCGTTTCCCGCCGCCCACAGTTCCGCCCGACCGGCGGCGCGGAAGATACGGGCCGGAGCTTCCCGCTCTTCGCCGTTTTGCACACTGCGATCAGCGCGCGGCACCATGTCAAATGTGGCTGCAACCTCTTCGACGATCGCGCGGCTGATAATTGGTTCGCTGGCGGCGAAGCCATTCAGCAGAGCGTTGTCGCAGAGGTTATTGATGTTGCGCGGAATTCCTTCCGAACAGCGAAAGATGTAATCGACCGCGCCCGGTGAAAAGATGTCGGTGCGCTGGGCGCCGGCAACTTTCAGGCGCGAAGCAATGTACTGTGCGGTTTCCTCGACGTTCGGCAGCGCGGTGATTTCGCACCGCAGCGCCACACGCTGTTTCAATTGGCGCAGATCCGAATAGTTCAGGACCGTGCGCAGCTCAGGCTGGCCCGTCAGAACGATTTGCAACTTTTTCGCCGTATCGGATTCGAAATTGCAAAGCAGGCGTACCTCTTCCAGGACATTGGTCGACAGTCCGTGGGCCTCATCGATAATCAGGACGGTGCGCAGGCCGCGGCTGTGACGCGACTCAAGCACCTTGCCAAGCTCGATCAGGAAATCAGACTTGTTGTCCCAGTTGGTGATGTTGAAGAGCGTAGCCAGGTGCTGATAGAACTCAGGCACCGATAGCCGCGGATTGAAGATGTAGGCGACCAGGACCGTACGGTCCAACCGCTGCATCACCCAGCGCAGCATCGTAGTTTTTCCGGTGCCGACTTCGCCGGTCACCACGATCAATCCTTTGCCGCTCTCGATCCCGTAGTGAAGGTTGGCCATCACTTCGGTGTGCGAAGGTGTGAAGTAGATGTAGCGCGGATCAGGCGTCAGCGCGAATGGCATCTCTCTTAGTCCGTAAAATTCAGCGTACATGTCTCCTCCGGATTACCTATAGCAGGAACTTGTCGAACACGTGCGTTAGCCGCAAAACAAACGCGAGCGCGGGAACCGCGAAAATGGCAATTGCGATTCCCGCAGCCATCGCTAATTTTTGCCGGCGGGGAATGGCGCGCGCCTCGGCCGGCGTCATGAGTTCGGGAATGCTGGCCAACAGGGGCAAGCTGGTGTAATGCTTGGCGTCCTCGGCAGTTTGAATCGTGAAGAGACGGCGCATCTCAACCGCGACGGCCAACAAAAGGCCCAGCGCGAGGCCGACGCCAAAGCCGGCGACCGTTAGCATCAAGCGCTTGGGCGCAACTGGACTCTCTGGCAGGTTTGCGGGATCGACGACTTGAATGCCGCCGCCCTGCTGGTCTTTAGCGGCGTCGGCGCCGACCACAATCTTCTGTTGCTGCGCCAGCAGGTTGTCATAGTTGAGTTTTTTGGTCTGATACTCGCGATCAATCGCCTCCAGGCCAACCTCAGCATTGGGAATAGCATTGATGCGCGCATCAAGATCGGCGATCTGCTGATTGGTTTCGTTTAAGAGTTTTTGTTGTCGATCCATGTCGCTGTCAACCATCGTGATCTGGGTTTTCAGCGTCAGGATGCGCGGATCGGTCAATTGCACCAGTCTTTGCCGGCGCTCTTCGATCCGCGTTTTCCATTCCGCGATCATTTGGTCCTGATCGCGTTTGACTGATTCAAGCTGCTGCTTCTTGGCCACCACGTCTGGGTGTTTTTCCTTGTACTGAGTCAGAAGGTTCTGCAACTCAGCCTCGAGTTCAGAGCGACGATTGGCCAGGTTCGCCCAGGCCATCGTAGTTTTCGGATCGGTCGTGTTCTCGGCAGCCATGGCGATTTCCTGGTCGTAACTCTTGGATATGTCGGCGAGCTGGCTGCGATAAGCAGCGCCCAAATCGCGCGACCGACCCAGTTCCGCGATCATCGCCTTCTGTCCCTCATGCAGCGCCGTTAACCGTCCAACCAACGCCTGTGACTGCGATGGCAGATTATTTATGTTCTCCTGCAAATACTTCAGTCGCTGGCCGTCGATAGTGTCGAGTTCTTCCTTTGCCTGGCGCACCTGTTCTTCAATGAACTGTTTAGCCGATGCACCCCCGTTGATGGTGCTCTTGGTTTGCTCGTCGACGTATTTGCTGGCGAGTTCCGAGGCCACCGCTTGCGTAGTTTTCGGATCGCGGCCGCGATACGTAATATTGAATCCGTTAGTGATGTCGTTGCGGCTGGTGTTGACTTCGACCTTGATCTGCTTGCGCATGGAATCGATCAGCAATTCCATCGGCTCTCCACGCAACCGCTCTTCTTTATAGAGGTCGTACTTTTCCATCAGCGGCTGCAAAGAGCTGCGGCTGGTAACCACTTGAGAGATGCTGGTCAACTCGCGCGTCAGCGTTTCCTCCGTGATCGTGGGCACGACGGAATTCGGCAGCGTCGACGGCTTGACGACGATCAGTGTGACCGACTCGTACATATCGGGCAGACGGAAGACGACATAACCAATTGCGAGGCCGATAACAATCGCCGGCAGCAAGATGAGCCATTTGCGCTTGCGCAGAATGCGCGCATATTCGCCTAGTTTGCGTGGTCGGAATTCAGCACTCATTGAAGGACTCCTTCTAAGATCAATAGGGCCTGTATGACTCCAGGACCTATCCGCTTTTTCTACTTACAGTGTCGTCAGCGTTTTTCGGGCTTCGTCGGCTTCAGCAAATCTCGTCTTCTCGCTCAAGCGCAGAGCGGTTTCGATTTCGCGTCGGGCTCCGGCTTTATCGCCCTTGCCGGCCAGAGCCAAGCCGAAGTGATAACGAAAGACGGGCGACGGCGTGCTGTTGCTGCGCCGGGCCTCTGCCTCGTCTATGGTCACGGCTTTCTTCAGTTGCTCAGCGGCCGCGCCATACAGACCTTTCTTGTAGTAAACCCAACCCAGCGTGTCGGCGAAGCTGGGGACTTCGGGGTGGGTTTGCACGATGCCTTGCGCCAAACGCACTGCTTCATCCAGATTGCCTTTGCCGTATTCGGCGTAGAGCCAGGCCAGATTATTCGCGGCAAAAATTGCGTTCTCGTCCTTGGTGAGGGCCTTGCGATAATTGTCAATCGCGGCGTCGATGTTCCGCCGGCTCGTCTCCAGCATTCCGATTAAGGTATAAGCCGCCGCGTTGTCGGGACGTCGGTCGACGATCTTCTGGTATTCGGCGATGGCCCGGTCCTGCTGGTTGGTATTAACGAACAGCGCTCCCAGTGCTGAGTAAGCGGCGAGATAGTTCGCATCGATTTCCAACGCGCGTCGAAATTCCGCTTCAGCGCCCTGCGCGTTTCTTTCAAAGCCGTAAACCTGGCCTTTCAGGAAATGCAGGCTGGCGTTGTTAGGTTGCGAGTTGATCGCCTGATCGATGCGGGCATGCGCCTGATCCGTGTGGTTCTGGCTCGCATAGATGCTGATCAGACCGCGAAGTGAATTAAAGTTTGCGCCGTCGATAGCCATCGCATTGTTGTAGAAAGTGATGGCCTCGTCGACTTTATTCTCCGCCAGCGCGACTGCAGCGAGCTTGACGTAGATGTCAGCGCTTCCAGGCGCCGCATCGTGCGCGGCGAGAAAATCAGACCGCGCGGTCTTTGTATCGCGTAGCTGTAACGCGGCTGATCCGTGAGCGATTAGTGTATTGGCCCGAATATCGGCCAGCATTTGGGGCGACGTATCGCGATCAGGCACGGCTTTCGCCAAACGGTCCTGTAACTGTGAAGCCAGCTGCAGTGCCGACTTGGCGTCGCCGCTGGCGAGGTTGATTTGCACTTGCATCAGTTTGGCCGGCAGGTATTCGGGATAGTTGCGTTCCAGATCGCCGGCGAACGCGCGTGCCTGATCGATCTGGCCCAAACGGAGATTAGCTTCTGCCATGAAGTACAGACCGGCGCGGGAATTCGGCTCCTGCCTGAGTACTTCGCGCAAGTCTTCGATTGCTACTTTCAGATCGCTCGGCTCGCCGCTTCTCATTTCAATGCGCGCGCGCAGAATGATTGCCTGGCGATCCTTCGCATCGTTTTTCAGAATGCCGTCGATTTCGTTTTTCGCGCCGGCGATGTCGCCGCGCATCATCAAGATTTCGGCGAGACGATAGTGGCCCTGAGAGTAATCGGGCGATTTCGCCACGACTTCCTTGTAAATTGCGATGGCTTCATCGAGTCGCCCGATCGCAGAATAGAAATCTGCCAGCACTGAGCGTCCTTCAGGCTTGTCCTTATCAAGTTCGGCCAGCGCTTTATAAGCATCCTCGGCTTTGTCGAATCGTTTATTGACCAGATAAAAGCTAGCCAGTACAAAACGCGCTTCCCGATTGGCTCCGTTGACAGAAACTGCTTTGAGAAACTCAGCTTCGGCCAGATCCAGACGGCTTAGTTGCACCAGAAACTTTCCGTATTCGTAGTGCGCGAGCGCCGAGGCGCTGTTAACTGAGATCGCCCGTTGAAAGGTGGCTTCCGCCGTTGCCAGGTCTTTCGTCAGAGCGTAGAAGCGGGCCAGACTCAAGTATGACTCGACGCGCTTCGGATCAACTTCGATCGCGCGATTCAACTCTGCGAAGGCTTCAGGCTTATGGTCCTGCGCGAACAGAACGCTGCCCATCAGGACGTGACCTTCGATGTGATTCGGATTTTTCTGCAGCACTTCTTTTGCCAGTCGCTCGGCTTCAGTGATCGCCGCGGGCGACTGTTTGCTGCCCATCAAATAGTAGTTACCCAACTTTACCCGCACGTCGAGGTTGTTCGGATCCAGCTCTACTACCTGCCGCATTTCTTCGAATGCTTCCTGGTAACGTTGCAGGCCTTCGTAGGCGTTCGCCAGTCCCCAGTGCGCTTCGGCGAGTTGATCGTCGATTTGCAAAGCGTTCCGGAATTCAAGCGACGCTTCCTGAAACTTTTTATCTTTCAGTAGAGCCTGGCCACGAGCGACGTGTTGGGCTTTAGCTTTTTCAGGTGTGGTGCATGCGCCCATAAATAGGGCGGCGGCAATCAGGGTAAGCAGAGGTAGGACATAGAACTTTCGGCGGCACTCTCGATTTTTCATTACGACTGGTCTCCATGGGCGGCCAGGAAGTTTGCATTAAGTTCCAGTTCGGCCGCTGGTTTGGTTCGCTGAGGCGATTGGTCTTCGGCAACGGGCAATGTCACGCGAAGGCGCCAAGAGCGAAGTCTGTTAGCTATCAAAAATCGTCACTCGCACGCACTGGCGAGTTAGAGATAAGAAAGGGCCAATCCGCAGGTTCTCCCAGGAAATTCCCGGGAGCGGTTCATTGGTAGAGGCGGGCTACACCCTGTCTTTGACAGATTAATTCGGAACAAAAGCGGGCAGTTCGCTGGCGGCCGACGAGGCGAGATCGAGCGCGGCTTTCTGTGACTCTTCCTCAGAATTGCCCAGCGGAACCATGACCCTGACCATGGCCCCGTCGGATCGCCGGCTTCGTACGCTGTCGAGAATCGTGTAGATCTTTCCCCAATATTCACTGGCAGTATTACGGCCACGCCCCTGATACCAGTAAATCATCAGGGCGCGTTCTTTGCCGTTCTGAACCACAAAACGATTGGCTTCAAAGCCGGGCCCGCCGTCCCGTGGGGTAATCGCGATTCGCGTTCCTTCACTCATGGTCCAGCCGGAACCGGGCAGGCAATTCAGCGGGCTGTGATAGGTCGCGCCGTTTCGTTGCGTCGCGTAGTAACCGACATAGAACGAAGCCTGGCGACCGTTTGATTCAAAGTTACGGGACAGGTAATCATCGGCGCTGAGAATCTTCTCAGTCTCGTCGTCAAAGCGCGTATCGCCTCCGATTTGGCGCCACGATCCCAATTCAGAAGGAAAGTCCTTTAAGGCGCGGCGTGAAACCTTAGCTTCGCCCGGTCGCTCCCAAAGATTGATGATGCCGCCGCCCAGGAGCAGCGTCACGAACAGGATCCAGAATCGGATTGTGTTGTTTCGGGTCTTCATCATTACAAAACAGGATTCACATCGGGGACTGACATTTTGTTCACCTGGTAAATCCTGTCCGTGTCCTTCCTGGCAAATCGCGCGGCGCGATCCATTACCCAGCCCGTTGCGAACAGGAGTAGTGCCGCTACGATGTAAATCACCCAGCCCGAGAACGAATGAAAGAAACCGTCAGCCACGCGGGTGCCATAATAGTGCGCCAGCACTCCGGTGCCGCTGACGCGCAGGGCATTGGTAAGTATCGCGATAGGCACCGCCGCGATCACCAGTATTAGCGACCGCCAAAGTGTGAAGCTCTTAAGATGTCTGACAAACTTCAGTTTGTCGTGTTTCTGCGTCGAGAGGTCGGAGGACGACGACAAATTGAAATTTGTCGGACCCATTTTTGGTTTCGTAAAGTAAGCGTAAATCACTGCGAGTGTAACGAGCGTCATTAACGAACGTATGCCGCTGCACGCTTCAACGACGGCGAGTTTCTTCGGCGTACTTGCACCGAGCGGCATCAATTCGATTACATTGCCTTGCCGGAGCACGGGAATGTTCAGGAGCGACATTGCGCCGACCGCACAACGGGAAGCAAAAAGCTGCAATGGAAAAGCGATCTTGTTAAAAACAATCTGTGGAATTGGGATGGCCAGAACCATTAGCGACAGAGGCACGAAGACCAAACGCAGCAGTCGAAAGCCCCAGAAGAAGATCACCACGCTGGCCAGCATTACTACCAGGGAGATGCGCTGGAGGAAAAGTTCAGCCCCGGCAGTTCCGGCCCAGAGCGCCAGCAAAGATATGGTCACGCCGATGGCTCCGAACCAGACAGCAGGCCGGGTTTGGGCAGCCTGAACTCGCTTCCGCTCTTGCCATAGGATGTAGCCAATAACAAACGGAATCAGCAGTCCGTGCGAATAGTTTTCGTCATGCCACCAATCGCGGCCCAGCTTTTCAAGTACAGTGAAGTAAACAAATGCCAGGGCAACGGCAATGAGCAAAGGTTGATAGAACTTTCGGGGGATGGCGACACTCATGTGGATTCTCGCTTCGTTCTTGGAGGGGGCAATCTCTTCACGAAACCTTCTTTGGTGCGGGCCGGAAAGCAACGGCGCAATGCCTTAACGGCTCAAACAAGGGGGCAACCACGACCTTCGGGCCCGCCAGGAGAATTAAATCTCTAATTCATTCGCTTTTCCTGATTGTGTCAGCCCGTTGTGTCACGAGCCCCACCGTCAGGAAGGGCCACTTGTGGGAGTAGCCCTTTCTGGCGGTCGGGCTTCTGACAGAATTCGGTGATGCCATACGACTCGATCAACTGCGCCACGTTCTTTCGCAGGTCGAATTTGGCGGCCGCGTTGGCGCGCCCAACCGCACCCATGCGCGATCGTAACTCCGGATCACTAAGCAGTCTGAGGATTCGCTCGCTCATCGCGATGGTATCACCCCGGCTTACCAGGTGACCTGAGACGCCTTCCTCGATCAACTCAGGAATGCCACCGACGCGCGTGGCGATAACCGGTTTCCCGTGAGCCATTGCCTCTGCGATCATCCAGCCAAAAACTTCTTCCCAACGCGAGAACTGGCAAACCACATCAGCAGCGGCAAAAACTCCTTCGCCGAACGGATCTTCAACCATGCCTGTCCAGGTAACATGATCAGCAATTCCGAGCGCCTCCGCGTCCTTCATGTATTGCTCGCGATTAACGCCGTCGCCGACCAGCACGAACTGCACGGCACGGTTTTGCGCGAGCACTAAACGTGCTGTGTCAAGGAAATCGGCGATGCCTTTTTCCGGAATCATCCAACTGACCTGCGTAACGATCGCCCGGTCGGTGGGAATTGAATATCGGTCGCGGAAATCTATTGCCAGCTGGGGATCGCTGTTTACTCGCGAAAGATCGACGCCGTTATAGATCATCTCAAAACGATCTCGCGGCAGCAGATCAAACGAGGTCATACATTCGTATCCATAGCGGCTCACGCAGACCACTTTTGTCACCGGTTTATTGATAACGCGGACCGCATTTCGCTTCCAGAAAGGCGCGCGAGTCTTGATATAACCGGCTGGGCGTGAATGGTGATCGGTGAAGAAGACTTGTTTGACTGATCGAGCCCGCGCCAGCCACGAATAGGAATTGAGGAAGCTGACGAAGTGAAGATGCAGTTTCTCAGGCCGATGCTTGCCCATAATTCTCATCAGGTTCCGCCGTGTATTCCAATTTCCGTTCGTCGAGTTTGCCAGCACCTCCAAAGAAATATTCGGCAAATCAAGAAAGCGGCGCACTTCTTCCGTTGGTTCGGACAAGAAACAGAGCACACTTTTCCAGCCACGTTCACCCAATTGAAGTGAAAGCTCGCGAGCGAAGGTTTCCGTGCCTCCGATGCGCAGCGGCTTAACTCCAAATACTGAAAGTAGGGTCGACATATGCAGGTTAAAGTGACTATCGAAAAACGATAGAACCGGCGAATAGGTTGAGCGTTGGCTAAAACATTCGCCAGGTCCGTTTAATAATCGCGTGCGCGCGGTCGCGCACCCGCAGCATTCGAATTCGGGCGTCGTGGGAAACGCAGAACGCGTGATAGGACAAGGAAGGTCCATCCGGTCGTTCAAAGGCCGGCTGGAAATTGGTCTTGTTGCCAAAGCCGAGAATCCGGCAGTCTTCTTCAGACAGATCGCCGAGAAAGGCGGCGTTCAGCAGCAGTGGATGATAGCGGTAGTAGCTGACATCCTCTTCTCGCAAAGGAATTGACGGATCGTGATAGGCATAGAAGACTGCCTGGCGTTGCTCGAGCATGGGAAACCCCTGACGATGGATCGCCGAACTGTCAAACATGAAAACCGTGCCAGCCTTGCCCTTCACTTCCAGGAGCTCGGACATCGGCAGGTTTTTCACTTCGGCGCGCTTCACGTCGTAGGGATGGCGCTGCTGGTGACTTCCCTTGATGAAATTGAAAGCGCCGCTGCGCACGTCGGTCAGATACAACGCGAGTTTAACTTCCTTGTGGATTTCGATGGCCGCTCCCTGGTCGTACCACGAATCGCCGTGCCAACCGTGAAAGTCTCGTTTGGTCGGCAAGGATTTCCAGCCCTTGGCTTCCGTCAACGCGTAGTTGGTTCCCATGTAGCTGTTCAGAATTCGTTTGACCAGAGGATGCAAAGCAAGATCTACGAATCCCTGATCCAGCATCAGCACATCTTCGATCATGTGACGATAGGGCTCAGTTTTCGAATAGCCTTCAAAGTTATTCCAGCGCATGTGTCGCAGGCGCGCTGCGAAAGCCTGTTGCATGCCGCGCAATTGTTTCGCGCTGAGGATGTCGGGCAACATCACGATGCCGTCTCTATTGAGGTCGGTTACTAAGCGATCGACCTCGCCGTGGCGCCATAAGGACGCCCGTTCAGGCGCTGATTTGGAAGGCACCGGAATTTCTTTGACGTTTCTCATAACGGTATTTAATCAGTCGAGCGGCAGCAGAAATTCACTCAGGCGTTCATACTCCGCCGCGAAATACTCATACACTCCGGCTGCGGCATAGCGGAGGTTGGGTGCATTCTTCTTTGCCGCGATGTCTCTGGTCCAGGAGCATCCGCGGAAAGAGGCCATCTCAGCGAGCGCCTCATTTATCTTGTCCGTAGCGTTGCTGTAGCCCGCGTTCTCCGTGGCCCATCCGCGTGGGTCAAACGCCTCCGGATGATCCAAAACGCTCTTGATTGCGTCCGCCAATTCGTTGTCATCGGCAAGCAATCCAGTGCGCTTGTTCACGTGATCCAGATTCACCCCGCATTGATGTCGATAGACGATGATGGGTGTGCCGCAGAACATGCTTTCGTAGATGGCGCGGCTGGCGCCTTCGCGCTGCGAGAGCAGCAGCGAGGCCTTGGAATCGGCAACTATACGGGCGACCTCCGCGTGCGGAATGTCTTCGTAGATCGTGGCCTCGGTCTCGAGATCGTATTGGCGCAGCAGACGCTCGATTGGCTCGCGCGTCCAGCCCATGTCATAGCCGATCAGCGCAAAGCGCAGCGGTCGTTCGCGCTTCACTCGCGCGGCCGCGCGGAAGAAAACTTCGTGGCGCTTTAGAGGGTCCCACGCCGCCAACATGACCACATCGTACCCAGCCGGCTTGTCTTTCTCACGCGCCTGAAAAACCGCCGGGTCAACCCATTCGCCGGCCCCGACGCGCACCGCAACCAAATTCGTTTGCAGGCGCTCGATAAATTCAAAGTCGGCATAGCGTGGCGACTGGATCAGCACATCGAGATCGGACCCGAGATACAGAAGGAAGCGAGCGTCCTGATATCCCCAACTGCTGGGCTCAAGTACGAACATGTACTGTGACGCCAGCGCGGAGAGATCGTACATGGCGGCCATTGCCAGCACGGCTTCGCTATACATCAACATCAAAACTCCGCGCTCACCAGTTGCCGGATCGTAAGGCTTGAGCACAATCAAGTCGCCTTGCCGCTCAGGATCATTGTCGTTCGGATAGCGCAAGCGGAGGCGATCCTCCAGAGGAAAGGCGCCGTAAAGTCTTCTGATCTCTCGGGCCTTGTCTGACTGAACAAACTCCAAACGCAGGCGATTCTCGGCCGCTGGCAGTAATTTGCCGTGGCGATAACAATTCTCGCGCACTACCTCCATCAGCCGCACCACACGTTCCGCGCCAAAGCCTTCGGTGCCTAATTGTCGCCACATGTGCAGCATGCGACCAGCTGCTTCAAACGGTTGGCGGCGTGCGAGCGCGGCCTTCGATTGCATGTCCAGCCACGATCGATACGGATACTGCAGCGCCCGCGACGCATAAAAGTGGTCTTTGAACCACTGTGACATTTCAGCCGGCAATGCTTTGGTTGGGTTCATTTCGAAGTCAGCTTTCGTCGACGTTTGCAGCAAATCTTTGCCAGGGGCCCGGCGGCCGGTTGGCAAGAATAAAAGCGGATCCTCATGTTTGTTCCTGAAATCGGCCTGGCGACCCGTGGTTTTCCGGCGGCACATCGCCGGGCTTTGGCGCAGATTGACGTTTATTTACGCTGCGCCGAACGTATAGGGCCCTCATCAAAGACGGAGCCAGCCGCGCGAACCATAGCGCGCCCCGCGTTTTCAAACTCGGCCTCAGCCGGTTCGATATGGCGAACGCTTCACGCGCGCGCGCAAATTCACCTGGTAATAGATAGAGTTTGCCCAGTTCGTATTGCACCAAAGCAGTCCGGTTTCGGATCACCGGCTCAACCTCTGCGCGTTCCTCAGGGGTCAGGTCGTATGACTGCTTAACCTTTTCAAAGATCAGCAGCTCTCGCAGGTGCGAGTTGATCGCGTCGCCGGTAAGGCTGTTGAGCCGGGCGCGATACTTCAAGAGCACACGTGGTTGATAAGCCAGACGAGATCCGCGTCGTGCGAGGCGCAGCCAGAGATCGAAATCCTGCGCATTGCGCAGCTTCTCGTCGAAAAGGCCAACTTCGAGAACCTGTTCGCGACGAGCCAACACTCCCGAAGTAATCAGGCTTCGTTCACCGCTGAGTAAATCAAGAAACGTAACCTGTTTTGGTGGCGCTGCTTCCATCACCGTTTCGAAATAAGTCCGGCCCGCGTCTGGTGATTCGCCGACAATCAAAGCATCCGCGCAAACCAAATCGCAATTTCGCTCGCGAATTACTGCCAGCTGATCTTCCAGGTAGTTCGGCAGCCAAAGATCGTCAGCGTCCAGGAAACCCACAAACTCGCCGCGCGCAGCGCGCAGGCCGGCGTTGCGAGCGGCGCTCGCGCCGCGGTTTTCCTGTTTCAGATAACGAATGCGTTCCCTGAAGGGCGCGAGCACACGCTCAAACTCCTGGGTATCCGGCGAGCCATCATTGATGACGATCACTTCAAAATCAGTGAATGTCTGCGCAAAGACAGACCTGAGCGTCTCGCCGATGTACGGCGCAACGTTGTAAGCGGGAATGACGATGCTCACCAGAGGGAGCGCATCATTACGTTGGGACCCTGCCGATGCGCCGGCCGCTGAATTGTGGGTGCCTTCTCTGGATGTTGTCATTGCGCGTCCCATGCTCTTACGAAAGTGAGAAAGTGAACTCGCCTCCGCATTTCTTCGCGTAAATGTGGTAGGTTTCCGCCGCTTCGATTGCGTACTGATAGTCCCGCCAGCCCGTCAAATGAATCAAGGCAGCCAGCCGCAGATTTCTTTTGCTCAGAATCTGGTTCGGAAAATCAACGGAACCTAACAGCTCAAGCGCCTGTCGCATGGCCCGTCGCTTTTTCGAGGCATTCTCATTTGCCTGATAACTCTCGTTCCACTGGTAGGCCAGGCCGATGGGTGTTTCCAGCGGACACGGTTCATGACCGGGATAGGCCTGCCAGGCAACCGCGGTCACCTCGGGAATGAATCGAGACAACCACTTAACGTAGAACTTATGCCGCAGACAAGGGTCGAGCGACGTAGCGATGACTGATTCGAGAAACTGTCCATCGAAGAAGGGCAACTGAAATTCCAGCCGGTGCAGATCGATATTCTCGAAGTGGTTCATCAGCTTGCGGCGCTGGTCGTTGTGCATCAGGAACAGATAGAAGTTGCGGCCGGCATCGTCGGCATGTAGTTGATCTAGTTCTTCGCGAATTCCCTGCTTAATGACCAGGTTAATATTTTCAAGAATCTGCGAGCGGAAAAGTTTGGGCGGGACGTGTATGTTCTCTCTCTGTAAAAATTCTTCGATTGCGCCGTCGATGTTTCCGGAGCGCATCAGCTCGAGAATGGTTTCGCTGATGTGAACCATACCGAGCAAGACGCTTCCGCCCTCTCCGGACCAAACCACTTGCGGATGTTCCGGTCGCGATTGACGGAAGGACTCCGATTCTCTCAAGGCTTTGGCCATCAGTGACGAATAATCGGGAACGCTATCGCCACGTTCTTTCGGCAGGCTCTCGTGGATCGAACCAATCCTTTCGGCGAAATCATTTCCGAAACAGTAGTCCTGCGTTCCGGGTCGCGCGAAATTAAACGTGTGCACCCGCGCGCGTTCAGGCCGCAAGGCCGCAACTACGCATCGCGAATCAAGTCCGCCGCTCAGATAAGCCGTCGTCGCTCGGTCATTTCTGATTCTGCGATCCACGGCCGTTTGAAAACTATCGTAGACAGTTTCCAAACGCAGAGATTCGGTATCACTTGAGGTGGCGATCTCATCCCATCGCCAGTAACGGCGTCTCGAAATTGTTTCGTTTGTTATCCGGACAATCTCGCCCGCTCTTAACAGCGAAATACCGGCATATGGGGTTCGGTCGGCAAGCGGCGCACCCAGTCCCACCAACTCGGTCACCGCGCGCAGATCCATCTGCTTGGGCACCAACGGCAACTCTTCAAGGATGCGCAGCGCGCTGGCAAAGACGATTACATCGTCGTCAGCCCAGAAATACAGAGGCCTGATGCCGAGCTTGTCCGCTATCAGTGAGAGAGCGCCCGTTTGCGGCTGATAGTGAACCATGCAGAAGGTGCCATCAGCTTCGCGCAATACATCCCAGTTGCCATTCAGACATTGGTCATGGATGGCAGCCAGATCGTGTTGCCGGTTGGAGACGAATGCTGCTTCGCGATTAGCCAGCAGAGGTTCTCCGGCCATCAATGACAACGCTCCGCTCTGATCCACGATAAATCCGGGCTCGCCGAAAGCTCCCACATCCACCTTTGCCAAAAAGCTGCTGTGGTCCTCAAACACTTTGACCTCATCAGCCAGATTGCGCGAAATCGATTGCCTTAGACATGTGCAAGCGGAGTCCGGCAGGGGCTGATTGTTTCGGGAGAGAATCCCCGCGATCAGTGTCATGCTCTACCTCCCGCTAATGCGCCGACTCCCGCGCCCCGGCGCGGCATCGCCATTGCGATACCAGTCAACCAGCTTTCAAACTCAATTGGCGACAACGTGTTGTTGTCCAGAAATCGCGGCAGCAATAATCGATGGGAGTCTTGTGAGGCAAAACCCGTCTCGCAAGTGGTGCCGGAAATCACGCCGGCCTCCTGTAGCCAGGGCAGGAACCTTCGATCGTAAATCCCGCTTGGATAACAGAAATGCGTGGGCCGCGAGCCGGTCATCTCCTGGATGCTACGGCGGTTGTCTTCAATCTCGCGGATAAATAGCGCGCGATCACCGGGCGTTCGATGACGGTGTGTATGCAACTGAATGTCGGCACCATCAGCCGCCAGTTGACTGACTTCATCGGGCCGCAGGTTGTGCATGACCCGCTGCTCGATCAGCGCGTCGTAGTCGACCTTAATGCGGCCGGCTAGGTTCGCCAGGAGAACGTCTTTCTCTTCGGCTGATAATTTCCGGGTGCGCGCAAACGCATGTATCGCCAGACGGGCGAACTCCTGCGCCTCGCTGCTGCGCAATTCTATTTTCAAATCCTCTCCGGTCAGCGGTTTCAACTCGAGAATCTCGGTCCTTCCTTTCCAAAGCAGGTACGAGCACATCAGATCAAAGACCGGCCGGTTGTAGTGCGAGTAGAACGTCGTCAGGTAAAGCGTCACCGGAAACTCAAATTCTTTGATCAGCGGATATGCCTTGCGGTAGAAATCCGAGGTGCCGTCATCAAAGGTCATGGCCACGGCCCGGTCCGGCAAATCGTTCGCGGAGAGCCGTTCAATAGCTTCACCAAGCGGCAAAACCTTGCATCTTGATTTTCGGAGTTGCCGCAATCGCGTGCGAAAGACGTCGGTCGAAATAAACTGCGAGCCGTTCCAGAGATGCTCATCCGACAGAGATATCCCGTGATAGGCCAGTATCAACAGTCGCTGCCGGCGCCAGCGGCTATTCTGCACCAGCGTCGATACGCCCGCGGTCTTCAGGGACATCAGTGCTGCTTGTTTGAATCGTTTTAGCATCGTCGAATTGTTATTCATGCGACCGACTCTCGATCGCGCTTCCAAAGCAGCAGTAGCATTTCTTTAAAGCTGCGCATCGCCAATCTTCCCGCCGGCAGCGCTGAAAAGATTAGTAGCGAAACCGCAGCGGCAATCATGAAGGCGATGCCCAAGCGGGCGACAAGACTTGGCAAGACTTCCAACCAGGGCCGGCAGATCAGTAGGGCCGCCAGCGAGCAAACTGAGGCGCAGAACGCCGGAGCAATCGTGCGATAGAAGTCGGCTGATCGGACGGGTCCGCGGCGGCCGACATACCAGAACAACAGCGGCGTCGTAACGCAAAGATCCGTCGCGGCGTACGCGGCCGCAACGCCGGTAGCTCCCCACGGCAGGCCGGCCACGATGGAAATGACTCCGATGCCGCTGCTAATAAATCCCCACTTGAACATTTCGCGCGTGCGGCCCTGGGTGGTGAATAACCACAGCACGGTGCGCGTGACCGGTTGAATCATGGCGGCCACGCCCAGCAGCATGAAGATGCGCCCGGTATCGCGCCATTGTGGACCGAGCAGGAAGAGAACCAGCCAGTCAGATGTGGCAATCATAAAGATCACGCCGGGCATCGTGACCATCGCGATCTTCTCGAGCACTCGCAGATAGGCGCTGCGATAACGCTCAGGCGAATCGGACAAGCGACTCAGCGCGGGCACCGCAACCGACACCAGCGGACTATTGATTTGCGCCATAGGCATCAACAGAAGTTGATACGCTCTGGAATAAACGCCCAGCTGGTATGCACCCCAAAACTTTCCGATCAGCGCGTTGTCCAGGTTGTGCGACAAATAATTCATCACATTAAAGCCGGTGAGATTTCCGCCGTATGAGATTAACGAGCGGATGTCTTTGCTTCGCCCGGGCAAACCGGGCCGCCACTTGCACGCCGTCCAGAGTCCAATGATAGCAACAACGGCCAACACCATCTGATTGAATACTAATGCCCAATAACCAGCACCGTACCAGGCGGCGACGATCGCAGCGCACAAACCTACAGTCATCGCAGTAATCTCGATGATGGCGACAGCGGCAAAGCGCATCTGGCGCATCAGAATGGCTTCGTGCTGAATAGTCAGCCCCGTCAGGAAAATCGTTACGGCGTAACCGGCGGTGATGCCGATGAGTCGCGGCTCTTTGTAGAACCAGGCCAGCAGTGGAGCGCCGGCCAATGCCAGCAGCATGATTGCGGCACTCAAACCCATATTCAACCAAAAGAGAGTACTCACCTGTCGGTGATCGAGCTCAGACCATTTGATCGTTGCCGTCGACAAGCCCATGTACTGGAACATCCCCAGAAAGCTCGTCAGGATTGCCACCATGCCGATCAGGCCGTAGTCCTGCGGAACCAACAAACGCGCCAGTAGGATCGTCGCGGCGGTGCTGACGGCAAACTTCACGACTTGCGCCGACAGAGTGACCGCGCCGCCACGGGTGGAACGTCCCGCCAGATCCTTCTGCAAATGATCTGTGCGAAAGTGGCGGTTCGGATCGTCGATGATAGGCTGTTGCAGTTCTTTCGCTCCGGAAATCAGCTCGGGAAAGCGTGTCTCAATCGTGGGCTCGGGTGGTGGGCCGCGTCAGGCGGGCGGCGAGATTGCCACCAACATTATACAGGATGAAGGCGGCCAGGAATCCAGTGATATTTAGTCAGTCAGGGGAAATTTCTTCGGAATGTGTCTATTTTGCCGTTAGAATCCTGAATTGAGTTACGCTGCAGATTGTTAGTTGCGAGTTCAAGACTTTTCGGAGGTTT